>Ga0210040_10002852_pt1 | contig 23952 bp, 22 predicted proteins | sample CryGeyCG12114_NA_FD_185462 | JGI IMG/M metagenome (GOLD analysis project Ga0210040, IMG submission 185462) | Groundwater microbial communities from aquifer - Crystal Geyser CG19_WC_8/21/14_NA (SPAdes) (version 2) | ecosystem: Environmental > Aquatic > Deep subsurface > Groundwater | place: USA... | reverse complement strand
CTCCACGCTGCGCGGCGCCGCGTGCATGTACGCCCACTCGGTCCCGGACGAGAACGGGCGCAACCCGTTCTGGCAGGAGTACGGCTACCCCGGCCCGCAGCTCACGCCGCCCGCGGACGCGCCGCACATCACCCCGTACGTCCCCGGCGAGGGCGAGGTGCTGGAGGCCGACGTGGTCGTCGTCGGCTCCGGCGCCGGCGGCGGCACCATCGCCGGCGTGCTCGCGAAGCAGGGCAAGCGGGTGGTGGTGCTCGAGGCGGGTCGCGCGACCAGCGAGCGCGACTACCGCCAGCTCGAGGCCGAGTCGAGCGCGACGATGATGTACCGCGGCGGGCTGGCGGTCTCCTCCGACGGCAACATCGGCCTGCTCGCGGGCGCCACGCTCGGCGGCGGCACTTCGGTCAACTGGCACAACTGCGTGAAGCCGAGCGCTGAGGTGCGTAGGGAGTGGGCCGCGGAGCACGGGCTCACCGACGTGGACACCCCGGAGTTCGACCGGCACCTGGAGGCGGTGCTCGCCCGGATGGGCGCGACCGACGAGTGCAGCGACTTCAACGGCCCGCACCAGCGGATGACCGAGGGCGCCGACCGGCTCGGCTGGTCCTGGCACACCGCCGTGCGCAACGTCGACCGGGACACCTACGACCCGCTGGCCGCGGGCTACACGCAGTTCGGCGACCCGACGGGGAGCAAGCGCGGGACGCTCAACACCTACCTGCGGGACGCCTTCGACGCGGGCGCCAGGATCCTGGCGACGACCCGCGCCGACCAGGTGTGCGTGCAGGACGGCCGCACGACCGGCGTCGCGGCGACCTACACCGACCCGGCCACCGGGCAGACCCGCTCGCTGACCGTCACGGCCCCGCACGTCGTGGTGGCCTGCGGCGCGCTGGAGACGCCGGCGCTGCTCCTGCGCTCCGGGATCGGCGGCCCGGCGGTCGGTCACCACCTCTACCTGCACCCCAGCGCCGGCATCTTCGGCGTCTACGCGGAGGACCAGAAGGCCTGGTGGGGCCCGCCGCAGGCCGCCGTGATGGACGAGTTCCGCGACCTCGGCGACGGCTACGGGATCCTCGTCGAGGGCTCGCAGTACTACTCGGGCGTGTTCGCGTTCCAGCTGTCGCGCCGCGACGGCCGGGAGGCCAAGGAGGCGATGAGCAAGCTCGGCCGGATGTCGGACTTCCTGTTCGTCCTGCGCGACCACACCGGCGGGCAGGTGACGATCGACGACGCCGGCGAGGCGGTGCACAGCTACGAGCTGACCGACGAGCGCGACCTCGCCGCCTACCGCAAGGGGCTGCGCGTCATGGCGCAGCTGCACGAGGCGGCCGGCGCCGAGGAGCTGTGGTTCGGCGCCACGCCGCGGGTCTGGAGGCGCGGGGACGACCTCGACGCCTGGGTCGACGAGCTCGAGGCGATGCACGTCGGCGCGGGCGGGCTGTTCATGGGCTCCGCGCACCAGATGGGCAGCGCCCGGATGGGCACCGACCCGGCCACCTCGGTCGCGCAGCCCACCGGCGAGCTGCACGACGTCTCCGGGGTGTGGATCGGCGACACGTCCGCCTTCCCGACCCCGTCCGGCGCGAACCCGATGCTCACCTGCATGGCCCTCGCCCACCGCACCGCAGAGCAGATCAGCGGCCAGCGCGACGAGGCGCACGGACCCGACAAGCGGATGGCCGACGAGGCCCTCGACAAGGCCCCCGCGGCCTAGGAGACCCAGGACATGGACCACACCCGCGACACGCTCTACATCGACGGGGCCTGGGTGCCCTCGACCGGCACGGGGACCCTGCCGATCACCAACCCGTACACCGAGGAGGTCCTCGGGACGGTGCCGGACGGCACGGTGGAGGACGTGGACCGCGCGGCGAAGGCCGCCGCCGCGGCGTTCCCGGGCTGGGCGGCGACCTCGCTCGACGACCGGGTCAAGGCCTGCTCGGCGATCGCGGAGGGGCTCAAGGCCCGCGCCCAGGAGGTCGCCCTGGCGGCCTCCCGCGAGATGGGCGCGCCCTGGCAGCTCGCCGTCATGGTGCAGGCCGGGCTGCCGGTCATCGACTTCGCCTCGATGGAGGACGTCGCCGAGCAGGTCGAGTGGGAGCGCCGCTCCGGCAACTCGCTGCTGGTCCGCCAGCCGGTCGGGGTCGTCGGCGCCATCACGCCCTGGAACTACCCGCTCCACCAGATCTCGGCGAAGGTCGCACCTGCCCTGGTCGCCGGCTGCACCGTGGTCCTCAAGCCGTCGGAGCTGGTGCCGGGAGTCGCCTACCTGCTCGCCGAGATCATCGACTCCGTCGGCCTGCCGCCGGGCGTGTTCAACCTGGTGACGGGCACCGGGCCGGTCGTCGGCGAGGCGATCGTCAGGCACGCGGCCGTCGACATGGTGTCGTTCACCGGCTCCACCCGGGCCGGGCGCCGGGTCGCCGAGCTGGCGTCGGCGGCGCCCAAGCGGACCTCGCTGGAGCTGGGCGGCAAGTCGGCGAGCGTGCTGCTCGACGACCTGTCGACCGAGGAGATGGGCAACGCGGTCGCCGGCTCGCTGACCGGCTGCCTCATCAACTCCGGGCAGACCTGCAGCGCCACCACCCGCCTGCTGGTCCCCCGCGACCGGCTGGCCGAGGTCGAGGGCCTGCTCGAGGTGTTCGCGCAGTTCGCCCCCGTCGGCGACCCGCTGGACCCCGCGACGCAGCAGGGCCCGCTCGTGAGCAAGGTGCAGCAGGACCGCGTGCGCGCCTACATCCAGGGCGCGCTCGACGACGGCGCGAAGCTCGTCGCCGGCGGGCCGGAGCAGCCGGAGTCGACGCCCACCGGCTACTTCGTGCAGCCCACCGTCCTGGTCGCCGAGCCCGGCAGCACCATCGAGCAGGAGGAGGTCTTCGGTCCGGTCCTGACGGTGGTCCCGTACGACGGGGGCGACGACGCGGCGCTCGCGGTCGCCAACGGCACCCCGTACGGCCTGTCGGGGGCGGTGTGGGCGTCGGACCGCGAGCGGGCGGTGGCCTTCGGCAAGCGCATGCGCACCGGCCAGGTCGGCATCAACGGGGGCGTGTTCAACCCCACGGCGCCCTTCGGAGGGTTCGGGCAGAGCGGCTACGGCCGCGAGCTCGGCCCGCTGGGCATCGAGGAGTTCACGGCCGTGACGTCGCTGCAGCTGTAGCCGCGGCCGGGCTGGTCAGGCGTAGCGCGCCTGCAGCCCGGCCAGCGTCTTCTCGATGCCCTGCGCGTTCGTGCGCGGGACGCCGAGCAGCGACATCAGGGCGTACGCGATGCCGGGCATCCCGGTCGGGTCCCAGGTCTCGGTGACCTGCGTGGTGCCGGGCGCCGACTCCGCCAGCTCCCAGCGCCAGGTGTGGCCGACCGGGTGCCTCCACTCGATGACGCGGTCCGGCTCGAGGGCGACCACCTTGCTGGTGATCGCGTACGGCACCCCGTACTGCTTCATCCTCACGTTGAACGTGTCGCCCTGCGCCAGCCGCGTCGGTCCCGCGGTGGCCTGCCCGACCGTGCCGGAGCCGTCCAGCTGACCGTGCTGGTGGGGGTCGGCCAGCTGCGCGAACAGCTCGGCGGCACCGGCGTGCACCACGACCCGCCGGGAGACCTTGTTGGGGCCGGCGTCGACGATCTCAGGATTCATGATCGTCACCTACCCGCACGGCGGTGCCGCACGCCGGGACCGCGGCGGTAGCGTCCGGAGCCCGGGAAGGCCGGGGCCCGCACCCCGTCCCAGGAGCGTCGTGATCACCGCACTGCTCGAGCTGACCCTGTCCCCCGCGTCCGTCGCGGACGCGCCCGCCGTCATCGGCAGGACGCTGGAGGCGACCCGCGCGTTCGACGGCTGCCTCGGCGTCGACGTCCTCGTGGACAGCGCGGACGAGACGCACGTCGTGCTCCTGGAGCGCTGGGAGTCGCTGGAGCGCGACGACGCCTACCGCGCCTGGCGGGCCACCCCCGAGGGCGCCTCGCAGCTGGGCACGCTGCTCGCCGCACCCCCGAGGCTGACGCGCTTCACGACGACCGAGGTGTAGCCGCCCCTGGTGGGCCGCCGGAGGCGGGCACCCCGGTCGTGCGCGGGCGCGGCCGCCCGGACGCGCGCCAGTAGCGTGCGCAGGATGAGCGCAGACATCCGCTGGGGCATCGTCGGGCCGGGCCGCATCGCGGAGAAGGTCGTGGAGGACTTCGCGGTCGTGGAGGGCGCGCGCGCCGTGGCCGTGGCGTCCCGCTCGCTGGAGCGCGCGCAGGACTTCGCCGGCCGGCACGGCCTGGAGCGGGCGTACGGCTCGTACGGCGAGGTGATCGCCGACCCGGACGTCGACGTCCTGTACGTCGCGACGCCGCACGCCCAGCACGCCGGGATCGCCCTCGCCGCGCTGCGGGCCGGCAAGGCGCTGCTGGTGGAGAAGTCGTTCACGGCGACCGCCGCCGGCGCCGCGCAGGTGGTCGACCTGGCCCGCTCCACCGGCGTCTTCGCCATGGAGGCGATGTGGACGCGGTTCCAGCCGGCCGTCATCGCCCTGCGCGACCTCGTCGCGGACGGCGCCATCGGCGAGGTGCGCGCGGTGCAGGCCGACCTGGGGGTGCAGCGCGACGTCGACCCGCAGGACCGGCTGTTCGCCCTGGAGCTCGGCGGCGGGGCGCTGCTGGACCTCGGGGTCTACGTCGTGTCGTTCGCGCAGATGCTGCTGGGGACCCCGGACACGGTGACCGCCACGGGCTCGCTGTTCCCGACGGGGGTCGACGCCGAGGCCGCGCTGCTGCTCGGGTACGCCGACGGGCGGTCCGCCACCCTGCTCAGCTCGCTGCGCCACGCGCTGCCCGGCCAGGCGCGGGTGTTCGGCACCGAGGGCTGGATCGACGTGCTGCCGCGGTTCCACCACCCGCAGACGATCGTGCTGCACCGGGCCGGCGCCGAGCCCGTCACCTACACCCGGCCGCAGCTCGGCGGTGGCTACGCGCACGAGCTGGTCGAGGTGACCGGGTGCCTGCAGACCGGGCTCAGCGAGAGCGCCGTGATGCCGCTGGCCGACACCCTCGCCGTGCAGCAGGTGCTGCAGCAGGCCGCGGACCAGCTCGGCGTGCGGCTCAGCGAGGCCGAGGTCGAGCTCTAGCCGGCGTCCGGCGTGGCCCGGCTCCACGGCTGTGCGGCAGCGCCTCGTGGGGCTCTCATGCGGCGCTACGTCCGACCGATGGCGCGTACCGCGGCATGACCATCGACTTCCCGCTCACCGCGCAGGTCGAGACGGTCAGGTCCCTGGGCGTCGCCTGCCTGCTGTACATGGCCTGGCCGGCCTCGCGGGACACGAGCCTGCTCAGCACCGACACGGACCCCGTGCACCTCGTCGAGCGCCCACGGGTCGTCGAGCGCCTGCGCCGCGGGTCCGTAGTGTCGTTCGTCGCCCGAGCGCCCGGCTCGCCACCACCGCCCGCACGTGAGCGAGCGTCACAGGTCCTTGCGGGCGAATGACATGGCCGCCAGGCCCCCCACCATCACCACCCACACCGCGGCCCAGACGAGGTAGCTCGTCGTCAGCGGCGCGACGCTGAGGAACGGGAAGGCCCCGGCTCCCTCGGCTCCCCCGCCGAACTCGCTCAGCGCGGACGGGTCCTGGAAGGCGTGCATCGCCCCGCGCCACAGCCCGTCGGTGGGCAGCAGCATCCGGGACACCGCGCCGACGCGTCCGACCGCGGCGTTGCCGAGCGAGGTCCCCACCCCGCCCACCACACCGGCCACCCAGGTGGTGCAGAACAGGCCGACTGCGACGACGCCGGACGCCATCGGCGAGACGGCCGTCGCCAGCAGCACGGTGAGCGTGAGCAGCACGGTGGTCTGCGCGGCGAGCAGCGCGAGGGCAGCCGCGGGCTGCGGTGGCCAGTAGCCCACCGCCGCGCGGACGACGAGGATCTGGGCGAGTCCCGCGAGCACGACGAAGCCGCCGCCGAAGACCACCAGCCCCAGCCACTTGCCCAGCAGGAACGCGGAGCGGTGGACCGGGCGGGCCAGCACCGCCAGCGCGATGCCCGACTCCGTCTCGCCCGACAGCGTCGGCCCGGCGAGGAACGCGGTCCCCAGCGCCGCGATGAGGCTGAAGCCGAACATCACCAGGTTGAGCACCACCGAGGCGGTCAGCCGCGCCTCGCCGCTGGTGAGCGACTCCGCCGCCAGCCGTGAGAACCCCCAGCCGCTGAGGGCGAGCAGCAGGACGGTGAGCACCGCGAGGGCCAGCAGCACCCGCCGGCGGGACGCCTCGCGCAGCGTGAGCGCCGCGACCGTCAGGACGGTGCTCATCTGCCCTCCTGCGTACGTCCGGCCCGCAGGATGCCGAGCAGGCGCTCCTCCAGGGTGATCCGCCCGGGCTCGACGGCGTGCACCTGAGCGCCGAGCGCGGCGAGGTCGCGCACCAGCTCGGGGACCGCGGCGCCGTCGTCGTCACCGGGCAGCGACACCGTGAACCAGTCCCCCGCGCGTTCGACCGGTCCGGTCGCGGCCAGCCGGGCCTCCGCCTCGCGGGTGAGCCCGGTCAGGTGCAGCCGGAGCTCGCGCTGACCGAGCAGCTGGGCGAGGGTGCCCGCCGCGGCCACCGGCCGCGGTCGAGGATGACCGCCCGGTCGCAGACCCGCTCGACCTCGCCGATGAGGTGCGAGTTGAGCAGCACGGCGACCCCGCGCGCCTTGAGCGCCAGCACGACGTCGCGCACGTCGACCCGGCCGAGCGGGTCCAGCGCGCTCGTCGGCTCGTCCAGGACGACCAGCTCGGGCCGGGCGACCAGGGCGACCGCGAGCCCGAGGCGCTGCTGCATGCCCTTGGAGAAGCCCCCCAGCCGGTCGTCGCCGCGCCCCTCCAGACCGACCAGCGAGAGGCACGCCTGCTGCTCCCGCACCGGCACGTCGGCCCCGGACAGGCGGACGTGCAGGGCCAGCACCTCGGCCGGGCTCAGCCAGGGCTGGTAGCGGAACAGCTCCGGCAGGTAGCCGACCCGGGCCCGGGAGGCCGCGTCCGCGGCCGGTCTGCCGAGCAGCATCACCTCACCCGCGTCGGCGTGCACGAGCCCGAGGAGCATCTTGATCACCGAGGTCTTGCCGGCTCCGTTCGGGCCGAGCAGCCCGACCACCTCGCCGCGGCCCACCTCCAGGGACACGTCCTCGACGGCCTGGTGCCGGCCGTACCGCTTGCGCAGGCCGGAGCACCAGACGGCGGGCGCGGGCGCGAGGCCGGCGACCAGCTCCGCCGCACCGGCGGCGCGGGTCGTCCCGGCGGCCGTCACCGCAGACCCCGGGCGACCGCGAGGACCTCGTCGTCGTCCAGCGAGCCGGCCACGACGGTGACGACGCCGTCGTCCACCCACACGACGGCCGACAGCGCGCGGTCCCGTGTGGTCAGCACGGTGGCCGGTCTCCCGTCCACCTCGGCGGACGAGGTCGTCGGGCGCTCCGACGGCACGGGCAGCGGCAGCGTGGAGCCGTCGCCGGCGTACGCGCGCAGCTGCGCCGCCACGTCGGCGGGCAGGCCGGGGAGCGCGAGCAGGTAGTCGCGCACGACCTCGAACGCGAGGCCGGAGGAGGAGGCCGCGGGCGCGACCGCCCGTCCGACGACCAGCGCCGGCGCGCCCGCGGAGGACGACCAGGTCTGCGCGACGCCGGGGCCGGCGACCAGGCGCACCGCGCTGCCCTGCAGCCCCGTCGGCAGCGGCGGCAGCGGCTGGCCCGCCTCGCGGACGGCCCGTGCGGTCCGCTCGGCCGAGAAGGTGAAGGTGGCGCTGAGCTGCCCGCCCACGGAGTACGTCGGCTGCCCGACGACCCCGCGGGGCAGGTCCGGCACGTCGGGCACGTCCAGGTGGGTCGCTGCGGCCGCGGCCGCGGCGTCGGGCACGTCGTGCACGTCCGGTCCCCTGGTCACGGTGAGCTCGCCGTACGCGCCGAGGTCGGGCAGCGCGACGAGGTCCTGGGCGCTCAGGCGCAGCGGGGCGATCCTCTCGGTCCGGAAGATCGGGAGCCAGCCGCTGGCGGCGGCGGTGCCGGCGCCCGTGAGGACGACGGCCACCGCGAGGGCCGCGGCGGCCGGGCCGCGCAGGACCGCGGACGAGCGACGGGGACGGCGCGCCGGTGCCCACACTGGAGCGGACGCCGTCGACAGGCGGTGCCAGGCGGCTGCCGTCCCGAGGTCCGGGCCAGGTGCGGGAGACAGCGCCGCGCCGACGAGCACGGCGTCCTCTCGCGCGGCGGCCAGCCCGGCGAGGCAGGTGGAGCAGTCCGCGACGTGCCCGCGGTCGGAGTCGGCCACCCCGGCAGGCTCGTCGAGCAGCCGGCGCAAGACGCCCTCAGTCGGATGACGCATGGTCCAGCTCCTTGCGCAGGGCGGACTCGGCGCGCCGGACCGTGGTGCCGACGCTCGTGGGTGACAGGTCGAGCGCCGCGCCACGTCGGCGTAGCTCAGGCCGCTGTGCCGCAGCACGAGGGCGACGGCCTGCTTGCGGGGCAGCCGGGCGAGCGCCGCCCGTACCCGGCGACGCTCCTCGATCGTCACCACGGTCTCGGCCACATCAGGGCCGACGACGTCGACGACCGCGGCGGCGGTGCCCTCCCGCGCAGCACGACGCCGACCGGACCGCAGCAGGTTCAGCGCGGTGTGGGCCGCCGCGACGCAGAGCCAGCCGCGGGCCTCTCCGGCCGGTACCGAGGAGCGGCTGAACGACAGGAAGACCTCCTGCGCGACGTCCTCGGCCTGGTCCCGGGCGCCCAGCACGCGGGCGGCGACACCGACGACGGCGCGGTAGTCGCGACGGAAGACCTCGTCCAGGTCGGCGCGCACGGCGTCGCGCCCCGACGCACCGTGCGCCGACGCCGGTCCCGCCACCCGCTCCGTCCTCTCGCCCCGCCCGAGCTGGGCGGCGGCCGCCGCGACGGCCACGGGTCCCGCTCGTCCCTCTCGCACCAGCTCCATGCCTGTCCAGCACCGCCGCGGCCGGGAACGTGACACCTGACGGTCGCAGTGTGTACGGGGCCCGCTCAGCCGTCCGGTGCCCAGCCCCGGTCCGGTCGGGCGGCGCTGGCGCGCGCCGCCTGCTCCACGAGGTAGTCGCGCTCGCGCGCGTTGCCGGTACGGCCTGCGGCCGCGGCGTAGGACCGCGCTGCCCCCGTGAGGTCCCCGGCCTCCTCGAGCAGGTGCCCCCGTACAGCGTGCAGCCGGTGGGAGTCGTGCAGGTCGAGCCCGTCGAGCAGCGCGAGGCCCGCGGCCGGACCGTCCACCCTCGCGACCGCTACGGCGCGGTTGAGGCGCACGACCGGGTTGCCCGTCAGCTGCTCCAGCCTTCCGTACGCCTTGGCGATCTGCGCCCAGCGGGTCGCGGCGTCCGAGGGCGCCTCGTCGTGGAGCGCGGCGACGGAGGCGAGCAGCTGGTACTCACCGACGCGCCGGGCGGCGAGGGCGCCGTGGAGCAGCTGCAGCCCCTCCCCGATCAGCGCCCGGTCCCAGGCGCGGCGGTCCTGCCGAGCCAGCGGGACGAGGTCGCCGTCGGCGGAGGTGCGGGCTGGCCGGCGGGCCTCGGTGAGCAGCATCAGGGCGAGCAGGCCGGCGACCTCGGGGTCGTCCGGGGCCTGGGCGTGCAGCAGCCGGGCCAGCCGGACCGCCTCCCCCGACAGGTCCACGCGCATCAGGTCCAGGCCGCCCGAAGAGGTGTAGCCCTCGTTGAACAGCAGGTACAGGACCTCGCAGACCGACCGCAGCCGCCCCGCGGGGTCGGCGGGGAGCGCGAACCGGCGGCCCCGCAGCTTGGCCTTTGCCCGGCTGATGCGCTGCGCCATCGTCGCCTCGGGCACGAGGTAGGCGGCGGCGATCTCGCGGGTCGCGAGCCCGGCGACCGCCCGCAGCGTCAGCGGGATCGCGAGCGTCGGCGTGAGCGCGTCGTCGCAGCACAGGAACAGCATGACCAGCGAGTCGTCGGAGGCGGGCGCGGCCGGCTCGCGGTGGATCGACAGCGAGGCGGCGAGCTCCTCGCGCCGCCGGCGGGCGTCCGTCCGGCGGTGCTCGTCGACCAGCCGGCGCGACGCCACCGTGATCAGCCAGGCCAGCGGCCGGTCCGGCAGCCCCGCCGGCCACTGCGCCGCAGCGGTGACGAGCGCCTCCTGGAGCGCGTCCTCGGCGTCCGCGAACTCGCCGTACCGGCGGGCGACGGCGCCGAGGGCCTGCGGCGCGAGCTCGCGCAGCAGGCCCTCGACGTCGGGGGAGCTCACACCTCGGGGTCGGGCGCGGCCAGCACCTGGCGCACCTCGATCTGCTGCTGCAGCGCCTGGCCGCCCGGTCCGGGGGCGGCGGAGGCGCGCGCCGCGATCTCCAGGGCGCGGTCCAGGCCCTCGACGTCGACGAGGCGGTAGCCCGCCAGCAGCTCCTTGGACTCCGGGTAGGGCCCGTCGACGATGCGCGGCGGGTTGACGCCGTCGGACACCACGACCTTCGCCGCATCGGGGCCGGCGAGCCCCTGTGCGTCGACCAGCTCGCCGCTGTCGAGCAGCTCGACGTTGAGCGTCTGCTGGAACGCGACGTGCGCCGTGACGTCCTGGGGCGCCCACTCGTCCATCGGGATGCAGCCCTCGAGCTCGACCCCTCCGTACGCCTGCATCAGCATGAACCGCATGGCTCGTTCCTCTCTTCGGCGCGGCCGGGCCGGCCGCGCTGCACCCCCAGGTCGAGGCTGGCACCCCGTTCTCGACATGTCTGGGCCGGGCCCCCGTGCAGCAGGAACAGCCGGATGCGGGGGTCGTTGCCCACCCGCTTCGCCCAGACGCGCAAGGTGCCGGACGCCGCCTGGACGGGGACCATGCGGACGCCACCGCTGAGGGCGCCGTCCCGGCCGGATGCGTCGAGGTAGCTGCTCAGGTCCACGGGAGTCCTCCAGTCGGGTCCGGCGCAGCATGCACCCGCCGGGGGCCGCTCACCAGCGGCGTCCGGGGAGCGCGTCAGGTGAGGCGGCCCCAGAGGTCGAGCGAGGTGAAGAAGTGGTCGACCTCGTCGAGCTCGACGTCGGCGTCCTCGGCGCGGCTGACCGCGGGACCGGCCAACCACCACTCGGCGCCCGGCAGCCCGGCCGACAGGTAGGCCCGGCTCCCCGGCGCTGGTGCGCGGCGCGGGTCGCGCGGCTGGGCCAGGACCTCGCCGTGCGCGGGCTCCCAGAGCCGGACGAGACCAACGGCGTGTCCGAGCACGACGGCGTCGTACCAGCGCCACACGACCAGCTCGGGGCCGTCCGGCACGGCGGCCAGCGCCACCAGGTGGCCGGGCGCGACCCGCTCGGTACGGGGTCGGGGGAACGGCGCGGCGTACGGGACTACGGCCTCGCCCTGCGCGTACGCGGCGCAGGTGTCCTGCGTCGTGCTGAGGACGACGGCCGCGCGGAGCTGCGGGTGGCGCGAGGAGGAACGCGCCGACCGCCAGGCCATGGTCCGGACCGTGGCCGACCTGCAGCTGCCCGGCGTGGTGGCCGTCTGCTCGCCTGTCGAGCCCCGGCGCACGGAGCGGGCTCGTCGGCTGTGCCTGACCCGGCTGCTCTGGGAGCTCGAACAGCGTCAGGTCCTCGACGTACTGCTCGAGAGCCGCCAGCAGCGGGACGTCGAGGACCGGCAGCACATCGCCGGCAGACAGCGGGGCAGGCACCTCTGCGGCGCCTTGCGCCACGCGTTCGGACGGCAGGATCAGGAGCCGCTCCTGTGGCTGCCGGACCTGGTGGCAGGGGCCACTGCGTACGCGGTAGAGCGGCACGGACGCGCAGTACCTGGCGGCTCTCGGGCCGACAGTGGTCGTGGTCGACATCGGCTCGGCGACCTGACGGGCGAGCGCGGCGACGAGGGCGACCCAGCCGCAGCCGCCGGACAGCGCGGAAGCCGGGCGCCCGATCTGCCTCGGGAGGTCCCGGCCCCACTTCCGGTCCCTCCTGGTCCCGGCAGGCTCCGGTCTCCAGACGTTGCGCCTCCGGGGCAACCCGTGGACCCGTTCTGGGGGGTCCCTCAAAGGGGGGGTTCCAGCAGACCCCGAGGGCCTGCCGGTCCCTGGCGGCGGACGACTCCCCGACAGGAAATCGCGTTGCCCACCGGGGGCGCCCGGCCCATCCTGGCCGAGCACGCCGACCACCCCGACGAAGGAGTCCGACCGTGACGGTCCACGCTGACTCAGCGAGCGGGCGCAGCCTGCGCTTGGCCGCTGACGCGGGCGCCCAGCTCGTCGTGGGCGGCGGCCTCCTGCCGGCGGGTCTGTACCTGAAGCCCGGCGGCAACAGCGGGCGCGTCCCCAGGTAGTCCTCGACGGAGGTCTTCCTGGAGCCGCCCGCAGCGCCCGACCCGGCGCAGCGAGGCGGCTCTCGTGCGTCGCACCCCCATCCACGCACCAGCACTCAGGAGGAGTCCGTCATGACGGCGAGGAAGGTCGCACCGAAGCTGCTGTCCTGGGCGAGCGACCTCGAGCAGGGCACGGTCGACCAGGCGGCCCGCACCGCGAGGCTGCCGTTCGTCGAGGGCCACGTGGCGCTCATGCCGGACGCGCACGTCGGGATGGGCTCGACCGTGGGGTCGGTCGTGCCGACCCGGGGCGCGGTCATCCCGGCGTGCGTCGGGGTCGACATCGGCTGCGGCATGGTCGCCTCCGAGACCACGCTCACGGCCGCCGACCTGCCGGACAGCCTGGACGCGCTGATGCCGCTGGTCGCCCGGCGCATCCCGGCCGGGATGGGCAAGGGCCACACCCGCGGCGTCGCCGGCGCCCGGCTCGCGGCGATCGGGCGCCCGGCCACCGCGCTCGACGGCACGCAGGACAAGAAGGTCGCCGCCCAGTTCGGCACCCTCGGCTCCGGCAACCACTTCGTCGAGGTCTGCCTCGACGAGCGCGGCGTCGTCTGGACGGTGCTGCACTCCGGCTCGCGCGGGATCGGCAACCAGCTGGCGCAGCGGGCCATCGACGAGGCCAAGGGCCTGATGAGGGAGCGCTTCATCAGGCTCGAGGACCCCGACCTCGCGTACCTCGTGCAGGGCGAGCCCTCGTTCGAGACCTACATCGCCGACATGCTCTGGGCGCAGCGCTACGCGATGGGCTCGCGCGCCGTCATGGGCGAGCAGATCCTGGCCAGCTTGTTCGAGGTGGTGGGAGCCGGGGAGCAGGTGCGCACGATCAACTGCCACCACAACTTCACCCAGCTCGAGCACCACATGGGCAAGGACCTCTGGATCACGCGCAAGGGCGCCATCAAGGCCGGCGCCGGCGATGAGGGCGTGATCCCGGGGTCGATGGGCACCCGGTCGTACATCGTCAGCGGGCTCGGCTCGACGGCGTCTTACACCTCGTGCGCCCACGGCGCGGGTCGCCGGCTGTCGCGTACGGCGGCGCGCAAGCAGCTGAGCGTGGACAGCCTGCGCGAGGCGATGGCGGGCCGGTCGTGGAACTCCGAGTCCGCGCGCGCGCTGCTCGACGAGCACCCGGCGTCGTACAAGGACATCGACCAGGTGATGGCCGACCAGCAGGACCTCGTCGCGGTGCAGCACACGCTCACGCAGGTCTTCAACTACAAGGGCGTCTGAGCGCCGGCCCTGGGGCGACCGCCCCGGGGCCGGTCGCGCGCGATCAAACGGTCGCCAGCTGCACTCCGGACAGGCGCGCGATCTCGGCGCCTGCCAGGACGACGACGGCGTCATCCCCTGGTGACCGGGGCTGGGTACGTGGGTCGGCCACAGCCTCGTGAGGCAGCTGGTGCTCCCCGATCCGTCTCGAGCGACGAGGGCGTCTGGCAGCCAGGCCGCTCTCGCCGTACTCACTGTGTCTCACGGAGGGGGGCTTGCCGCAAGGGGGGTTGCGGGCCGCACACTCCGCGGCCTCGACCTGGAGGCAGCCCTGTCCGTACTCGCTGAAGACCACTTCTCCCCCACCGCCCTCGCGTCGCTGGCCCCGGACGATGCCCACCTCGGGGCCGTCCTCGACGTCGTCGCCGGGCAGCTGCGCGACCTGCAGGAGCGGCGCGCGGAGCTGCGCCTGCAGGTCGTGCCGCCCGGTGCGGCGCGGCTGCAGCGCGACCTGGAGATCCAGGCGCTGAGCCGACGGCACACGACGCTGAGCCGGCTCGGGTCGGACATCTGCCTGGGCCGGTACGACCGCGCGGACGGGTCACGCGTGTACGTCGGCCGGCTCGGGCTGCGCGACGCCGAGGGCGCTCCGCTGCTCGTGGACTGGCGTACGCCGGAGGCCGAGCCGTTCTTCGCGGCGACGCTGCGCACGCCGCTCGGGGTGGTGCGGCGGCGCCGGTTCCGCTGGGGGAACGGTGTCATCGTCGACAGCTGGGACGAGTGGCTCGACCTCTCCGCCGAGCAGGAGCAGACCGGCCTGCAGGACGCGCAGAGCGCGTTCCTCGCCTCGCTGGCCGCGAGCCGGACCGGCCGGATGACCAGCGTGCTCGCGACGATCCAGGCCGACCAGGACGAGATCATCCGGGCGGACGGCCGCGGCTGCGTGGTCGTCGACGGCGGGCCGGGCACCGGCAAGACCGTCGTCGCGCTGCACCGCGCTGCCTACCTGGCGTTCGCGCGCCGGGACGCGGTGCTGTACGTGACCAAGCACGCCCGGCTGGCGGCGTACGTCCGAGACGTGCTGCCGAGCCTCGGGGAGGAGGACGTCCCGGTGGCGAGCCTGGAGGAGCTGTACGCCGAACGGGCCACGCGCCGCGACCCCGAGCCGGAGCTGAGCCGGCTGAAGGGCGACGTGCGGATGGTCGCCGCGGTGGAGCGGGCGGTGGCGTTCTTCGAGGACCTGCCGGGTGAGGCGCTGGTCGTCGAGCTGGCGGACCGCGAGGTCGTGGTGCGCCCGGCGGACTGGCAGGAGGCGCTCGCCACGTGCGAGGAGACGCAGCACGTACCCCGCCGTCAGGAGCTGCTGGAGTCGCTCGCCGAGCTGCTGTCGGCGCCGGAGCTGGCCGGGCACCCGGAGGTGGTCAGCGCGCTGCGGGCCGGCTGGCCGGACCTGTCGCCGGCGGGGCTGGTGACGGACCTGCTGACGCACCGCGCGCTGCTCGCGCACTGCGCACCCTGGCTGACCGCGGAGGAGCGGGCCGCGGTCCGGGCCTCCGCCCTTGATCATGACGGGTGGCACGTGGCGGACCTGCCGCTGCTGGACCTCGCCCGGCAGCGGCTGGGGCTGGACCCGATCGAGGCGGTGCCGGCGGCCGAGCTGGCCCAGCGCCGGGCTGCCGCAGAGGCGGCGGTGGAGGACCTGATCGAGGCGGCGGGTGAGGGCAGCGCGCTGCACCTGCTGCGCGGCAACGTGGCCAGCACGGACAAGCCCTTGTGGTCGAGCGCCGACCTCCTGGAGCCGGCCAGCGCTCCCGCCCAACTCCGGTTCGCCGAGCGCACGTTCAGCCACGTCGTCGTCGACGAGGCCCAGGACCTGACGGCCGTGGAGTGGCAGGTGCTGCTGTGGCGCTGCCCGAGCCGGTCGTTCACGGTCGTCGGGGACCGCGCGCAGAGCCGTACCGCCTTCGCGGAGGACTGGGTGGAGCGGATGGCGGACGTCGGCCTGCCGCGCGCCCGAGTGCTGCGGCTGTCGATCAACTACCGCACGCCGCGGGGGCTGATGGAGCCGGCGGCCGCGGTGATCCGGGCGGCCCGGCCGGACGTGCTGGTGCCGGAGGCCAGCCGTACGGACGGGCACCCGCTGGTGGTCGAGCGCGTGGGCGAGGGGGTGGACCTGGCCACGGTCGCGGTGGCTCGTGCCGAGGACCTGCTGAGCGGCTCCGGGACCGCCGGCGTGGTGCTGCACCCGTCGCGGGAGCGTCCGGCGGCGCCCGAGGGCGTGGCGTTCTACGTCCCGGAGGACCTGCAGGGGTTGGAGATGGACGTCGTCGTCATCGTCGAGCCGGCGGAGCTGTGGGGCGACGACCAGGCCGCGGCACCGAGCCTGTACGTGACGCTCACCCGGGCGACGCAGGCGATGGTCGTGCTCCACTCCCGGGAGCTACCGGCCTGCGCGCTGCCGCTGCTGCTGGGGCAGGCTGCTGCAGCCCAGGCTGAGCGCGTGACTCGAAGGGCGAGCGGACAGCGGCAGGGGCGGACGTCGGGGACCGGCTGGCATGCGTCATGACGGGGGCCAGGCTGCCGACCGTCCTCCCGATGGGGACGACGGCGCCAGCAGCGTGCAGTGGGCGTGTTCCGGGATGAGGAGCCAGACCGGGTCAGTTGATGATCTCGCCCCGCTCGCTCGTGAGGAGGTATGTCAGTCGCTGCCTCCAGACCTGGAGCGCCTCGTGCGTCAGGCGCGTCCAGTGCGCCACCTCGCCGACCACTCGAAGGGGTGGGCGACTGCGGTAGGAGCGCGTGGGGTTGCCCGGGAACTTCTTGTCCGTCACGTTCGGGTCGTCCTCGAATGGTCCGGTTGGCTCGACGCGGTAGACGCGCGGCACGGGGTTGCCTTCCGCGAGCTCCGCCGCGATCTCCGCGGCCAAGGCAGCCCCGTCGACCAGGGCTGTGAAGTAGACGTGGTTCATCACGATCTCGGGTCGGTAGTTCGAGGGACGACCTGCCGTCAGGAGGTCACCCGGGCGCAGATCTGCGACAGTGCCGTGGAAGAACGGGCCGTCGTCGAGGACGCGTGGCACACACCCCTCCTTCAGTCACGACGAGAGACCCACGAGCCTGCCCGTCACCCTCTGCCGGATGTTGACGGGTGCCGCACGCCCTGAGCGAGTGCCGGATGACGAGGCGCCGCTCGGCGACTGGGGCGGGGTAGCGGGTACGTCGGCCGTCGGTGGGCCGCGACCGGGGGCGTGGGCACGATCCGGGGTCAGGCGCGGAGGGCGTAGGTCAGCAGGGCGTTCCCGGCGCTGGTGATCCTGCTGTCGACCATGCGCAGGCGCGTCAGCGGGACCGACTCGTCGAACAGCCGCCGGCCGGTGGGCGTCACCGCGGGATGGATCGTCAGCGTGAGGGCTTCGACAACTCCCGCGAGGAACAGGCTGCGGGTGGTCTCGATGCCGCCGACGACCGAGATGTCGCCGTCACCCTCCTGCTGCAGCTTCCGCACGTACGCCGCCGGGTCGGCCTCGACGAGCGTGCTGTTCCACCCCAGGTCCCCGGTGAGCGACCGGCTCACGACGTGCTTGCGCACCGGGTTGATGAACTGGCCGAACGGGTCGTCGGCGCTCGCGCTCGGCCAGAACTGCGACCACTCCTGCCACAGCTTCCGCCCGATGATCACGTCGGTAACGCCCCCGATGGCGCGTCCCATCATCTCGCCCTCCTCGGGACCGAAGGCGTCGAACTGCCAGAGGTTCGGCGCCTCGACGACGCCGTTGACGGAGCAGAACAGGTGGGCCGTGGTCGTACGGGTCATCGTCATCTCCTGGGTCAGCGCGCCGGACGGCCGCACGTGCACGTAGACGACGCAGGTCGACGACACTCATCGGACTGGCAGCGGTGCTGCATCGCGCACGAGGTCCCGCACCTGCGGTCCACACCACGCGCGGGGCGGCAGAAGCGGATGTTGGCCGGTACGGCCGGCGGACTGCACGCCTGCACCGGGCGGGTGCGAGCACCGTGATGACCTCCGAGCGTCACCTCTCGTTACCTGGTCGGACCGGAGCCCGGCGCATTCGTAGAGGCGGTGTGGGAGCGCCTACACAAATGCGAGACCGGCGACGGCCGGTTCGCGGAGACTGTGCAAGTGCCGCCGTCAGCAGGGTCGTTCGCGGGTTTCGTCCTGGAGGTCCGGCGTTACCGGCTGGAGTCGGTGCTGCGGGCGTGCGCAGACGTCGGCGCGCTGCTGGTCCTCGCCGAGCACGGAAGAGGGCGGCTGCGGGCGCCGAACTACGTCACGCCCTTCGCGCTGTCGGCCGTAGCAGAGGCGGCGCTGACGGCCGGTACGGAACATCGCAGGGCGATCGCGGACCGTGGGACGGTCGCGCGGCTCTGCGGCGTGTTCTCCGAGGTGGACGACCCGGAGCTGGACGCCGGGCCGGACGCGTCGCTGCGGGGGTTGCTGACGCGGCTCGCCTATCAGCAGTTCGGCTTCGGCGGCAGCCACCACGACGAGGCCGCGCGGGCGGTCGGGCTGCTGCTCGACCACGCGCCAAAGGTGCCGGGCGCGCCCGGCCCGGACGAGTGGGAGCAGGTTCTGGGCCTGCCGCTGGAGACGTACATGCGAGTCGTGTTCGCGGTGTTCGTCGCCGCCGTGCAGAACCCGGCAGGGGTGACCCGGACGATGCTGCGGCTGGACCATGTCGCGCCGGTGTTCGCGCCGGCGGGTCCGGACCAGGCGATGGCCGTAATCGACCGGTGGCTGTCCGCGCCGGTGGCCGCGCATCGATCGTGGGCGCTCGAGCGCCGTGTCCCGGGCCGAGAGCTGTGGTCGCCGAGCCCACTGCAGCACAGGCCGCTGGTGTCGGTCGGCGATGAGCTGATTGCGCCGGTGCCCGAGCACGTCCTGAGCCGGATGACTTCTGCGGGCCTGTGGTTCACGGGCCTGGACGCGTTCGGCAGCCGGTTCACCGACACACTCGGGTGGGCGTTCGAGTCCTACGTCGGCGCGCAGCTCGCTCTTCTCGGGACGGCCGCTACGGTCCATCCGGAGTCGGTGTACGGCTCGCCTCAGCGCAAGACTGTCGACTGGTTCGTCGTGACAGACGCGGCCGTCGTCCTCGTCGAGGTCAAGACCGCCCGGCCCATCGTCTCGGTCAGGACCGGCTCGGATGACGGCGACCGGCACGTGCTGGACCGAATCGGTCGTGCTCGCGGGCAGATCGATCGGACCGCCGAGCTGATCGCCAGCGGGCACTCTGCCGTCGCGCACATTCCCAGCGACAGGCCCGTCCGCGGGCTCGTCGTCACGCTCGAGCCGTTCCACCTCGTCGACACGTTCCTGTTCGACGGGGTTCTGCAGCCAGCCAGGACGCCGACGGCGACGGCGAGCGCTCACGACGTCGAAGCGGTCTGTGCCGCCCTCGCCGGCCGGCCCGACGCCGGGCGTCGGCTCCTAGACGCGCTCACCCCTGTGCCGCCGGCGCCGCCAGCTCTGCGCCGCGCGTCCGCGGGACTCCCGCCGGCACGGAACCCCCTGCTCGACGGGTGGTGGCGCCGATGGAGCGGATGACCGGGCGGGCCGGTTGGGCCGCCGCCGGCCCGGGGTCAGCGGCCGGACGGCCGGAGGAGCCGGACATCGTCGCCTTCGACGAGGATGAGGTCGTGGCCGGGTTGAGGGCGGACGGGTCGCCCGACTCGATCTCTGGCGAAGGCGGCCGGGTCACCACGTCGTTGGGCGCGCCCTCCGCAGCGATAGGAGGTCGTCGCCCAGCCCCACGGCAAGGTCGTCGTGCGCGGCAGTGTCCGCCAGCTCCGACTCGGACGACCATCAGCGCCGAGGGGCCCGGGCGCGCATGTGTGGCGGCTGACGTAGTGACCACGCCCGTCAGGTTGCAGTCACCGCCTGGCGTCGCTGCTACTGGTACCGAGGAGCCTTTGTCGCTACTCGCGGACAAGCACGGCCGCTCCCGTCGCGGCAGATGAGTGCGTTCGCTGGCGTGAGTTCTAGGGCTACCGGTCAGAGTCGCACCTGCGTCGTCTCAAGAGCTACAGCGACGTCGCAACACTGACTACGCTCGGCGGCGCGACTACAGGTCCGACCGTCTGCTAGCCAACCGACGGACGAAGTCCAAGATCGTGTAGCTCTAGGCTAGGCACGTGATGGACGTAGACGCGCCCGGAGGGAGTCAGCCGGGTCCCGGCCAGGATCCCCTTGCGGTCGGCGCCATGCACGCCACATGGGCGCTCTGGATGCTCGTGGCCTTGCCGCAGTACACCGAGGACCAGACCCTTCCCGGCGTGGTGCAGGACGCCTGCCTCGAGGACTACTTCACCAACCTGCGTCTGCTCATCGAGTTCTTCCACCGGCATGCCAACCCGAAGGACTTCCACAGCACCGACTACCTGCCGGACTTCGAGCCCCAGACGGGCATGGCCGACAAGCGCTGGGACGACATGTGGAAGTTCGCCAGCCAGAATGTTGCGCACCTCAGTCGCCAGCGAGTGCCACAGCCGGACAGCATGACGCTCAACGTCGCCGCCGCCGGCGTTGGAGCTGAACGCAGGGTTCATCCTCAACGTCGCGGATGAGTTCGCGGGAGCACTACCGGAGGGCGGGCCGTACACAGCGCTGTTCCGCGACGGCGTGGCGATGGCTAGGAGGGGCGGCCAGCGGCCGCAACGGGCCTGACAGATCTTCTGCCCTGAGTGGTCCGGAGCTCAGGGCTTACGTCCGCAGCGCAGCCTCGACCTCGCGCCCCGCCAGCGCCTCGTTGCCAATCTGGTCGACGAGCCCCGCAGCCGCGAGCTCCGCCAGCGCAGGTCGACCTCAGGGATGTCGTCGGTGGGGGTTTGATGAAGCGAAAAGTGTCAGCATGGTGGCCGGTTGCAGATCCGACGGCGCCGCGCATGGAGCCGAGCAGGGGGCGTGGCCTCAGCCGCAACGCCTCTCCTCAACTCTCCGCCTGACGGCGGGCCCAGTGACGGCTCAAGCTCGGCCCGAAGCAACGCCGGGATGATCAGACGCGGCCTAGGCTCGCCGCGTGGACTACGACTACGACTACGACGAGACGGCCCCTCTGGGTCGTGGCGGCATGGCCGTGGTCTACCGAGCCACGTCGAAGGACAGCAAGGCCATCGTTGCTCTAAAGCGGCCTCTGCCCTGGCCCCAAGCGGACGATCGCCTCCGCCGGGAGATCGAGGCATTGACCGCTGTCACGCACGACAACGTGATGCCTGTCCGTGATCACGGCGTAGATGAAGCCGGGAAGCCCTGGTACACGATGCCGGTGGCGGAGGGGAGCCTGAAATCCCTGTGGGAGTCCGGCCGACTCGGCTCCGATGCGGAGGTAGTCTGTCGGGATGTCCTCCAGGACATCTGTGCCGGGCTCGGAGCAATGCACGACGCCCGGTACGTGCACCGCGACGTCACTCCGCAGAACATCTTGGGTTTCAAGGACCCCTTCCGTGATCTCGGCATCAGCTGGGTTATCGCGGACTGCGGACTCGTCCGCCGACCTATCGGAGAGACAACGGAGGGGCTGACCGGCAGCGCCTCTCGCCTGGGCACGGACGGCTACATGGCGCCAGAAAGCTTCGGAGCGCCGCACGAGGTGACAGAGGCGGCTGACGTCTACAGCCTCGGTCGGATCTTCGCGGCGTTGCTGACGGGCGAGCGACCGGTGCTGGTCACCCCCTTGCTGCCACAGGACGGGGCCTGGAGACCTGTTGTCCGGCTCTTCACCAAGTACGACCCCCGAGAGCGTCCCCAGACCATGCCTGAAGCGCAGCGCAGAGCGGAAGAGCTGCTCGAGGAGCTGCCCACGTCCGAGAAGGCATCCTTCCGGGCCGAGGTGGCCGCCAAGGGCGGACGGCTCACTGCGCAGGACCCGCTGTGGGACGTCGTGAGCGAGCACCTCGGGGACTTCGCGTTCATGGTCGACGACGTCACCGACGTCCGGGCAAGCGCTGCGCAGGATCTCGCTGAGACTCGTCCGGAACTCGCTGCCGCGATAGCCGAGCGACTCGCAGGTCATCTCACCAGCGGTGAGTACGGGACCGGTCGAGACTTCGACAGCACCAACGTGCACCTCAACTGGATCAAGGCGGTGCTGGACGGGCTGCTCGCTACGGAGCGGTTGGAGCTGTTCGGCGACCTCGCCCCGGACTACTGCCGGGCGGTCGCCGCCTGGGACAGATGGCCCCACAACAACCGGCTCGTGCCGTGGCTCTCGGCGCTGAGAGACCGGGCGGCGACCTCCATGGCCCGGGGCATCCAGCACAGCGGCGAGACGACCTACTTCCGCAGTATCACGGAGGGGCGTCGCTTCGCCGATCCGGCTCTGTCCGCGCTCTTGGAGTGATGACGAGGCCCCTCGTCTGCCAGAGGGACTGCTGGCTTGCTGATGTAGGAGGTAGGCCGGACGGACTTTGAGCTAGGACCGTCGCCAGCTGCCGGCGGTCGGCCGCTCCGGCATCGTGGATGGGCGCCGAAGCAGTCGATCGGCTGCGTCGGCGAACCAGCCGGTCCACCGGTCGACGAAGTCCGTCGGGTCGGACCGGTCGATGACCATGAACGGCCAAGCCACTTGGGCCGAGCCCATGACGCCTCCGAGCGCGACGAGCGCCTCCCGGGGGGTACGACTGTGCGGCTCGACGGGCCGATCGCCCCTGATCAAGGGGCTCTCCATGAACGCGACCTCGTACCACGCGTACTGGCCGGCTACCTGTGCGTCGCAGAACCACAGGGTGTGGCTCCGGCCCTCGTAGCCTCCCGCGCCGCCCTGGATGTTGACGGTGATTTGAGCGTGCGCCACAACATCGAACGGGCCATCCCAGTCCCTGATCTGAGTGGGCGCTGTGACGCCGAGGCGGCCATACCGAAGCTGTGCCACGAACAGCATGCTGCTGTGACGCTCGGCTGGCTCGAACACTGCCAGCGGGGCGTGCGTCTCGATGGCGGCACGGAGCGGTGTGATCAGTGAGGCGAAGGAGCTGACGGCGACCTCGTACATCTCGGCGCGCTCCCGTTCGCGCTCCTGACCCTCGCTTTCTGCTGCGTGGTCTTGAGCGAGCCGGGTCGACTCGGCCTGGTTGACTTGAGCCAGCCGTGACTCGCCCCGAGTCGACGGTGCGGCTGTCGCCTTGGCTAGTCGCTGCAGCACGTTGGCGGCCTTCGGGCGAACAGCAGGCGGCTTCCACAGGCACTCCTCGACCAGAGAACGCAAGGCGGGTGTGCCGCTGGTCAGCTCCGGGGCTGGCTCGTTCAGGTGCTGCGAGCGAAAGTCGGGGCCTTGGAAGGGTCGCCGTCCGGACAGGATCTCGTAGGCCATGACGCCGAACGCGTAAATGTCCGTGGCGCTGGTCGCTCGCTCACCCCGCCATTGCTCTGGAGCCGCATATGGACGGGTCATGCTGCCCTTCCGGGTGTTAATTCCCGTGGCGTCCGCGGCGTAGCGGGCGATGCCGAAGTCGGCCAGGCACCAGGTTCCATGCAGCCGGAGGTCGTTGGCAGGCTTGAGGTCTCGGTGCACCACATGGCCATCCAGGTCCGCGAGTGCGGTCGCGATGTCGCTGAGAATGTCGACGGCCTCCGATACCTCCAGAGCGCCTCCGGCCTCGTTCAGGTGCTGAGCCAGGCTGCGGTCAGCCTTCGGCATGACGATCACCCACTGGTCCAGGTGCTCGCCGCTGTCCAGGACCGGGATGACGTTCCGGTACTGCGCGGCGGTCAACGAGTCGCCGAAGAGGAGCTCGCGCTCGGCGCCAGGCTCCTTCGGGACCAGCTTAGCTACCGCGGTGCCGCTGTCGGCACCGAGTACGTCGAAGACCTGGCCGAAGCCTCCGTCGCCACTTGGAAGCCGGGAGCCGACGGACCACGTGCCCTTCTGGAGAAGCAGATCCATGCGGAACAGCCTACGGACACTTCGCCGCGGGTCCCGGGCAGATAGATGGTTGGCGGCTCAACGTGGGGTTGCCTCCCCGAGCTTGCCACCGTCCTGGTCGACGGGGATCTGGATCGGCGCACGCGACGTACTTCTCGAACTGCTTGGGCGGAAGAGCAGGCAGACGGTGCCGACTGAAGGGGCGTCACCGTGCCGGACATCATGCGACGACAGCGCATGCTCGCTCCACCGGAGAGTTGTGGACCTAGTGCAGGCATACCGGCAGGTGAGACCGGCACCTCGCTCGGCCTGAGGCCGGCGGAGCGACCTGGGCTGCGCGTAGTGGCCTGCTGGCGGCGATACGTGTCACCTCGGCGGCCGTCCAATAGCGACAGCTCCGCGACGACCGCTTCTCGGCTACTTGTTCCATGTGCCCAGGACCGGCGCCTGCGCGAGGCTCGGTCCAGGTGCCCGGCCCGTCGCTCTCACATCGGCTGCCCACGACTCGTCGTGTGGCTCTCTCATGGCCTGCGCGGGCCGG
>Ga0210040_10002851_pt1 | contig 23968 bp, 23 predicted proteins | sample CryGeyCG12114_NA_FD_185462 | JGI IMG/M metagenome (GOLD analysis project Ga0210040, IMG submission 185462) | Groundwater microbial communities from aquifer - Crystal Geyser CG19_WC_8/21/14_NA (SPAdes) (version 2) | ecosystem: Environmental > Aquatic > Deep subsurface > Groundwater | place: USA... | reverse complement strand
GGGTCGACCTCGTCGAGCAGTCGCCGGTAGACCTCGGTGACGAGCGGAAAGGCGTCGCGGTGGGTGTGCTGCGGGGCGAGGCCGTAGATCGGCACGTCGACCCGGACGCCGGCGTCGGCCAGCTTCCCGATGAGCGTCCAGTGCTGCGGGGCGATCTCCCCGACGTAGGCACCGCCGTGCAGGTACATCGCGGCTCGGTCGGTGGCCCGGTCGCGGGGCGTGACGGTGTGCACCGGGAAGCCCGCCACCAGTCGGCTGACCACGCGGTGCCGTCGGAGCAGCCGGTTCGGCGGCAGGGAGCTGCCCTTCGGTGCGGCCAGCCGCTGCTGGGCGCGCTCCTCGGTGGCCATCCGCGGCTTGTACGCCAGCCGTAGGAAGACCTCGACCACCCTCATCTGCAGGCTCATGCCGGAACTCTCTCCGCTGACCGCGCTACCGCGCGAGCGGGGGTGGCCGCGGGTAGCTCGTCGACCGCGAGCGGTGGGCCGCTGAGGATCCGAGTGCCGTCGGGGCGGTAGGTGCGCCATCGGCTGCCCGGCGGTGCGCTGTCGTTGCGTTCGACCCGGAACCCGTGGTGGACCTTGGTGTGGTGCCGCTCGCACAGCAGGGCCGAGTTATCCAGCGACGTCTCACCGCCGTTGATCCACTCGACCAGGTGGTGGACATCGCACCAGTGCGTCGGTGCTCCGCAGCCGGCGAACACGCAGTGCCGGTCGCGGCGCTCGACCACCCGGCGGATGTGCGACGGCACGACCCGCTTGTCCCGGCCGACGTCCAGCGGGAGCCCGTCGGGGCCCAGGACGATGCGGGTGATGGTCGCGTCGCAGGCCAGCCACCGAGCTCGGGCGGCGGAGACCTGCGCGCCGAACCCGGTCTGCGCCGCTCCCGCTCCGGTGGTCGTGGTGTCGGCGAGGTCTTCCAGGTCGATCGTGACCACGACGTGCGGCTTGACCGTGCGCAGCAGCGGCAGGTTCCCCGACGCCAGCTGGTTGTCACACAACTGCACCAGCGCGTCGGCGTTCTGCTGGGCCCGCGTCCGCTCATCGCCCTTCGGCCGCGCCGCCTGCACGATCGACTCGATCGCCGCCTGCACCTTCTCCCCACCGACGGCATCCAGGTCGAACCGGCCGGTCACGCTCCCGTCGGCGTGCTTGGCGATGGACAACCGGCGCCCCTCGGTCGGGTCCGGTTCCGGCCCGTCGGGGTCGAGTGCGGCCCCGAAGAGCGCCACCGCGGCCTTCAGCACGTCGTGCGGCGCCTGGGTGGCGATCGTCGCCCAGTCCCGGTCGAAAGCGGCCAGGTCGACGTCCTGCTCCTGCGCCCGGGCCACCTCGGCCGCACCGATCTGCTCCGCCACCGCGTTCACCTGCGCGGCCGTGACGTCACCGTCGGCGAACCCCGCCGCCAGCACCGGGAAGTGCTCCAGGACCCGCCCCGATCGCACGATCCGCCCCGCATCCGACGGGGACAGCCGCACGTGTCCGACCAGCCACGACCGCATGGACTTCAGCCCGTCGTGCTCACCGGCCTGGGTGTTCTCGGCGTGCCGCACCGTACGGGTCAGCTCCGCGGTGGCGCGGTTCACCAGCTGCACCAGCAACGTCGCCCGGTCCAGCACCTGACCATCGGAGAGCCCGTGCAGGTCATCTGCCGCCAGGGCGTCGAGAGCCGACTGCAACTCGCTCACAGCCACCTCCTGACCGATTCGAACGTGTGTGCGAATCTTACCGCCAGGAGACCGGCCCGACAAGGCATATCCCCAGCTCAGGCGGCCTTCCACAGAATCGACCGGTCGGTTGACAGCCGCTGTCCCCGCGGCACCATGAGCCCGCACGTCACGTCGCGCAGACCACGCCGACCCGCGTGGCGGCCCGTCCGTCCGCCGGCATCCCGACACGATGCCCGGATGAGCTACCGCCCCCCGACGACGGTCCGCGACCGCGACGACGTCCGCGCCGTCCGGTACCTCGAGAGCTACTTCGGCCGGCCGTACACCGGCGCCCACTTCGACGAGTGGCCGGAGCAGTCGCCGGACCGGTTCACCGCCGACGACCTGGTCGCGGTCAGCTTCCTGTCGGTGTTCGTGCCACCGCTGGCCGCACGCAAGCTGCTGCTCACCGAGGCCGACCACTTCGCCGCGCTCCTGACCGCGGTCGGACCGGACCGCGACCTGGTCGAGGAGGCGGAGCATCTCGGACCCGAGTGGCCGGCTCGGGAGCTGCACGCCGCGGTCCTGGCGCTGCCCGGCGTCGGTCCGACGATCACCAGCAAGCTCCTCGCGCGCAAGCGGCCGCGACTCCTGCCCGTCTACGACTCGGTGGTCGCACAGGTGACGGGCTCCCCGATCCAGTGGGAACCGCTGCGCCAGTTGCTGCGGGCGGAGGACGGCGCCCTGCACCAGTACCTCGAGCAGCTCCGCCAGCGGGCCGTCGTCCCCCCGCACGTCTCGGCGCTGCGCATCTACGACGTCCTCACCTGGATGGAGGGCAAGGACGCCGACTACCGGCCACAGAGCCGCGAGGAGCAGCTCGGCGCCGAACTCGCGGAGCCGGAGACGACGGCGGACTGACTCGGCCGCACGACGACATCGCCGAAACAGGTCGAGATCGTCGGACCCCACCCGTACCGTCCTGCAGGCTCGCCACCCCCGAGGACAGGAGAACGCGCGTGGATCCGGAACGTCCCGGAGCCCTGCCGGGCGCCGTCGTACCCGGGGTGGCCCTGCAGGACGTCGAGGACATCAGCGACGCCGTCCTGCTGCAGGCGCAGTGGAGCGGCGCGATGCCCGTGCACCGGGCGGCCGAGGTCCCCGGCACGGTCGAGGACCTGGCCGGTCTGCTGCCGCCAGGAGCCCGGCTGCGCCTGGACCAGCGGGCCGACAACTGGCGGGCGGTCCTCGCCGACGTCGACGGGGCGATCGTGCACCTGCGCGTCCGGTGGGGCATCACCGACATCTCCGTCGTCGGCACCGACCGCGGGCCCGTGGAGGCCCTGGTCGCGCTGCTCGAAGCAGGAGCGAGGGCCGCGGTGGCGCTGCCGGACGGCACGGTGCGCATGCGCTTCTGGTCCAGCGGCCCCAAGGAGCCGAAGAGCTCCGCGCGCAAGGTCACCGCGCCGTCCTGGGCGGAGGTCTCGCCGAACTACGCGCGTGCCACCGGCCTCGCCGTGGCCGACCTGGTGTCGATGACCGGGCTCGACGGCCGGAGCGGGCGGCTGGTGCTCTGGCACGGCGCCCCCGGCACGGGCAAGACCACCGCAGTACGGGCATTGAGCAGGTCGTGGGCGGACTGGTGCGACACCCACTACGTGACCGACCCCGAGCAGCTGTTCAGCAACCCGCAGTACCTGCTCGGGGTCGCCGGTGGCGGCGAGGACGACGACGCGCCGGCCGGCAAGTGGCGGCTGATCGTGGCCGAGGACTGCGACGAGTACCTGCGCACCGATGCCGCAGTGCGGGCCGGTGCATCGCTCGGGCGGTTGCTCAACCTGTGCGACGGGATCCTCGGCCACGGCCTTCGGGTGGTCGTGCTGCTGACGACGAACGAGGACGTCGGCAGCCTGCACCCGGCGGTCACCCGGCCCGGACGCTGCCTGAGCGCAGTCGAGTTCTCGGCCCTGTCACCGGCCGAGGTCCAGGCCTGGCTCGGGCCGGACAGCCCCGCGCCGACCGGGCGGCTGACCCTCGCGGAGCTCTATGCCCTCCGCGAGGAGCGCAGCCTGCCCGGCGGTCGGTCGGTCCGCGAGGTGGGCGGCTACCTCTGACGAGTCCGCTCGGAGTCGAGCCATTGGGCGAAGGTCTGCCGGCCCCGGTCGGCGCCGGGACCGGGTCCGGGGATGAGGGTGCCGTCGCGCATCCGCCGGCCGGCGGCGCCGGGCATCGGCACCCGGAGCACCCGCTTGCGTTGCCCGGTCGCCGCCAGCCACTGGCGGACCAGGTCGGCGAGCTCAGCCTCCTCGGGGCCGCCGAGGTCGGTCGCCCGGCCGCGCGGGGCACCTTCCGCCAAGGCCACCAGCGCCGCGCCGACCTCGGCGGCGGCCACCGTCGCGGTGCGCATCGCCGGGACGGCGACGAGCGGGCCGACCGACGTCCGGGCCACCATCTGCGGCGCGAACTCGTGGAACTGCGTCGCCCGCAGCACCGTCCACGGCACCGGGCCGGACGCGACCAGCTGCTCCTGCTCCACCTTGCCGGCGTAGTAGCCGCTGGTCTCGCCGTCGATGCCGACGATCGACAGGGCGACGTGGTGGCCGACGCCGGCGGCCTGCTCGGCGGCGAGCAGGTTCTCGGTGGCGGCGCGGAAGAAGGCGACCGACGTCCTCGCCGACGTCGTGACCACGCTGGTGACGTCGATGACGACGTCCGCCCCGGCCATCGCCGCGGCCAGACCGGCGCCGGTGACGACGTCCTGCCCGCTGCTGCGCGACAGCGGGACGACGGTGTGCCCGGCCGCCTCCGCGCACTGGACGACGTGCCGGCCCACCACGCCGGTCCCGCCGGCGACCACGATCCTCAGCTGTTGGGTGCTCATGCCGTGAGGACGACGCAGCGCCCGCGGATGTGAGGCGCCGGCCTGGCAGGCTGCGCCCGTGAGCGGAGCGACGGGGCTGGCAGCGGACGCCGTCGCCGGCGAGCGGGGACATCTGCTGGGCGTCGCCTACCGGATGCTGGGCACCGTCGCCGACGCCGAGGACGCCGTCCAGGAGACCTACGCGCGGTGGTACCGGCTGACCGACGCCGAGCGCGGCGCGATCGCCGTCCCGCGGGCCTGGCTGACCCGGGTGGTGAGCCGGGTGTGCCTGGACGTGCTCGGATCGGCCCGGGTGCGCCGCGAGCAGTACGTCGGTGAGTGGCTGCCCGAGCCGGTACCCGTGACCGACGCCGTCCTGGCCGGTGGAGACCCGGCCGGTGGCGATCCGGCCGAGCGGGTGTCGCTGCAGGAGTCGGTCGCGATGGCGCTGCTCGTCGTGCTGGAGTCGCTGACGCCGGCGGAGCGGGTCGCCTTCGTGCTGCACGACGTCTTCGCCGTGCCGTTCGACGAGATCGCCGAGACCCTGGGCCGCAGCTCCGCGGCCTGCCGTCAGCTGGCCAGCTCCGCACGCCGGCGGGTGCACGCGACCGCCGAGCGGACGGCTCCTCGGCCGCGGCGGGACGCACTCGTGCAGGCTTTCGCGGCGGCCTGCCTCGGCGGTGACCTGGCCGCGCTGGTCGCCGTCCTGGCGCCCGAGGTGACGCTGCGCTCGGACGGCGGCGGCGTGGTGAGCGCCGCGCGCAACCCGGTCCGCGGCGCGGTGAGCGTGGCCCGCTTCCTGCTCGGGATCGTCGCGAAGAACCCGGACGCGCAGATCGAGGAGGCGCACACCGGTAACGGCCTCGGCTACGTGTGGCGCGACGACGCCGGCGTCCGCGGCGTGCTCACCCTGGACATCGCGGACGACGACCGGGTCACCGACGTGTGGATGGTGATGAACCCGGCCAAGCTCTCCCGCTGGACCTGATCGCTCAGCGGTCGGCTGCGTGCGGCCGCCACCTCGATCGCGCGGCAACCAGCGAACTCGTCGCCGGACGTCGTCCGATGCCCGGGCCAGCTCCCGCTGATGGCGGCCGGCGGGCAGCAGGGCGCTCACCCTCCCCGCCTGGGTCGCGGAGCCGCTCGCCGCCTGGGACCGCATCGAGCGGCAGCGCCTCAGCGGCGGATGCGCTCCCGGCTGCGGGTGAGCGACGTGTACCCGTGGACGAGCGGAGCGCCGTCCGCGTCGAGCGCGACGAAGACCACCCGGTCGATGGTGAGGATGCTCCGGCCGGTCACGATGTTGCGCGCCTCGGCCCGCATGGTGAGCGACGTGCGGCCGAAGCTGGTGGCCACCAGCCCGATCTCGATGATGTCGCCGAGCCGGGCGGAGCTGACGAAGTCGATCTCGGAGATGTACTTGGTGACGACCTTGAGCGTGCCGAGCTGGATGGCCGCGTAGACGACGGCCTCGTCATCGATCCACCGCAGGAGGCTGCCACCGAACAGCGTGCCGTGCGCGTTGAGGTCCTCCGGCCGCACCCACTTCCGCGTGTAGAAGTTGATGTTCGGCTCCGGTTCCTGCACCCCGTCAGGCTCCACGGTGCACCCTTCCGTCCACTCCTGCCGGACGACGCTCGTCCCCCGTCCGCGGCCCCGGAGGCGGCGACCGCGCGACGGAGACCCTATGCGAGCCCCAGCAGGCGGCGGCACCACGTTCGGCTGCATCCCGGCGTGGAGGCGACGTCCGGGAGCAGCCCAACTCCCGTCGCCGTCGCCGTCGCCTTCGTCGTCCGCCGGATCAGGGCAGTGCGGAGAAGATCGTCTGCGGCTCCTCCTCCTTGACCATCGGCACGGCGTACAGCGCGTCCAGGGCAGCCCGCTGGGTCGGGTGGTCGGCCACCAGCTGCGCGAGCTCCGCCGAGGAGACGGTCAGCCCGGCTGCCTCGAGCAGCACCTGCACCGTGGTCTCGGTGGCGATCATGCCGACAGCTCCGTCAGGACGAGGGGGGACTCCAGGAGGTGGTGGTCGGTGCGCTGCTGGAAGGCGTCGGCCACCCGGAGCACGGTCGCCTCGTCGAAGGGCCGGCCGGCGATCTGCAGGCCCACCGGCAGGCCCCGGTCGGTGAGGCCCATCGGCACCGAGATCGCCGGGTTGCCCACCGCGTTCCAGTACGGCGTGTTGACCAGCAGCAACATCGCCGACCAGTCGAGCCCGTCGACCGCCGGAGCACCGGTGAAGCAGGTCGGGCTGAGCACCACGTCCACGTCGCTGAACAGCTGCGCCATCGCCTTCACCCCGACCCGGCGCACGCGCTGCGCCTGCACGTAGTCCGCGGCCTGGACTAGCGCCGACCGGGCGATCGCCATCCGGGTCGGGGCACCGTAGTCGGCCCAGCGTGCCTGCAGGTCGCCCCGGTGGTAGGCCAGGGCCTCCGCGGAGGAGACCAGCGTGGCGGTGACGAGCTCGTCCTGCAGCGGCAGCCTGAGCTCGACGACGGTCGCGCCGAGGTCGGCGAAGACGTCCACCGCCGAGCGCAGCAGCGCAGCGGTGGCGGGGTCCAGCTGCTCGCGGTCGAACGCCGAGACGTCGATCCCGATCCGCAGGCCCTCGACCGTGCCGGTCAGTGCCGCCACGTAGTCATCGACCGGGACGTCGACGCTGCTCGCGTCGCTGTCGTCGTGGCCGGCCATGACCTGCAGCATCGCCGCGCAGTCCTGGGCGGACCGGGTCATCGGGCCGATGTGGTCGTAGCTGAAGCCCAGCGGCACGCAGCCGGACTTGGGCACCCGGCCGAAGGTCTGCTTCAACCCGCTGATGCCACACCATGCGGCGGGCATCCGGACGCTGCCGCCGGTGTCGGTGCCCAGCCCACCCAGGAACATCCCGGCTGCCACGCCACTGCCGGTGCCCGAGCTGGACCCGCCCGGCCACGCCGCGAGGTCGAAGGGGTTCCGCGGGATGGGGAAGGGCTTCTCCGGGTCCGGGCACCCGGTCGCGTACTCCATGGTGGTGGTCTTGCCGGTGACCACGGCCCCGGCGGCGCGCAGCCGGGACATGACCGGGCCGTCGCCCTGCGCACCGAACGCCGGGTCCAGGACCAGGCTCTGGGCGGTGGTCGGCGCCTCGTCGGTGGCGATGATGTCCTTGATGCCCAGCGGGATGCCGTGCAGCGGCCCCCGGTCGTGTCCGGCGGCGAGCTCGGCGTCGGCGCGTTCGGCCGCCGCCAGCGCCGTCACGTCGGTGCGGGCCAGGTACGTGCCGAGCGCGGCGTCCAGCCGGTCGGCCCGGGCCATCGTCGTGCGCAGCAGCTGGACCGCGGTGAGCGACCCCGAGCGGAGCGCGGCGCCGGCGGCCGAGATGGTCAGTGGCAGCCCGTCGCCGGCGACCGAGGTGGTGTCCGCGGGAACCGCGGTGTGCATGGACATGACGCTCTCCAGACTCAGACCCCGGCCAGCAGGCCGGGACGGACGGTGTGGTGGTCGGTGGTGGCCTGGTAGGCCGCCCCGAGGGTGAACAGCGTCGACTCGTCGTGCGGACGCCCGACCAGCTGCACGCTCACCGGGAGCCCGTCGACCAGACCGGCGGGCAGGCACAGCGCCGGGTTGCCGGTGTAGTTGAACGGCATCGACGGGCGGGTGGCGTCCAGCAGCCAGTCCGCGCTGTCGCCGGTGGAGGAGATCGCGCCCAGCGGCGGGGCCACGGAGATGGCGGCCGGGGTGACCAGGGCGGCCACCCCCTGCATCGCCGTCTCCAGCTGCTCCTGGGCGATCCGCCGGTAGCGCAGGCCGAGCAGGTAGTCGCTGGCCTGGACGAAGGGCGCCGTGGTCAGCATGCCGGCGTGCATGGCGTCGCGGCTCTCGATGTCGTGCATGTGGCCGCCGTGCAGCGACAGCGCCTCCGGGTACATGACGCTCCACCCGGCGACGTCCCACAGCTCCACGTCCGGGAGCTCGACGTCCACCACCGTCATCCCACCCGCGACGAGCTCGCCGACGGACCGCTCGAACGCCTCCGCGACCTCCGGCTGCAGCTTGTCCTCGAACCAGCCCCGGGGGCGCCCCAGCACCATGCCTCGGGCGGACGCCGCGAGCGCAGGTACGTAGTCGGGGACGGGACGAGCCGACGAGGTGGGGTCGCGGGGGTCGCGGCCGGCGATGACCCCGAGCATCAGGGCCGCGTCGGCCACCGAGCGCACCATCGGCCCGGCGTGGTCCAGCGTCCAGGACAGGCCCATCACGCCGTGCCGCGGGACCCGGCCGAAGGTGGGCTTCAGGCCGGTGATCCCGCAGTAGGCGGCCGGGATGCGGATCGAGCCGCCGGTGTCGGTACCGATGGCGAGCGGCACCTCGCCGGCCGCCACCGCGGCACCGGAGCCCGACGACGACCCACCGGTGGTCCGCGAGGTGTCCCAGGGGTTGCGGCACGGCCCGAAGGTGCGGTTGTCGGCACCTCCGCTGGCGAACTCGAACGTGTGCAGCTTGGCGAGCCGGACGCCGCCGGCCTCCGCCAGCCGGGCCGCCAGCGCCGCATCGGTGTCCGGCACGTTGGCCCGGTACAGCGCCGAACCGCCGGTGGTCGGCACCCCGGCCGTCGCGATGATGTCCTTGAGCCCGTACGGCACGCCCTCGAGCGGGCGTGCGGTGCCGTCGCGCCAGCGCCGCTCGCTCTCCCGGGCCGACGCCAGAGCGTCGTCGGCGAGCAGCACCAGGACGGCGTTGAGCTGGTCGTCGACGGCGCCGATCCGGCGGATGCACGCCTGGACGGCGTCCACCGGCGAGGCGGAGCCCGCGGCGAAGAGCCCGAGCAGTTCCGTGGCGGTCAGGTCGGCCATGTCGCTCATGCGGTGACGCCTCCGTTCTCGATCCAGGACAGGGCACTGGCCGGCTCCAGGACCGGTTCGATGAATGACAGCGGGGCCTGGCGGAGCCGCAGCAGCGCGTCCCGCATGCCCTCGTGGGTGGCCACCGCTGCGGCGATGCGTTCGGGCGCGAAGGCCAGGCCCTGCTGGGCGGCGATCTGGTCGTAGAGCTCGGCGGTGTCGGACGCGAACCGTTCGGTCATCGGACTCCTCAGGGGTGAGCGGGGGTGGTACGGGGCTCAGGGCAGGCCGTCAGCTGCGAGGGCGCGCCGGACCGGTGCGGCCGGCGGGTCGCCGGCGGCCCGGGGGACGGCGGTGGTGCGCGGCGGGCAGGTCTCGCGGAGGACGACGGCGGCGACGGCCAGCACGGTCAGCAGAACCCCGCAGGCCGCCAGCGCACCGCCAGGCCCCCAGGCGCCCACGCCGGCCCCAGCCAGGACCCCGCCGGCGCCCATGCCGACGTCGGCGACGATCCGGTACGCCGCCAGGCCGGACTCCGGTCCGCCGGCCAGGTCGACCACCGACGCCATCGGCACGACCCAGGCGGCGCCGACGGCGAGGCCGAGCAGCGCGCAGCCGAGCACGAACAGCCCGGTGGAGCCGCCCGCCAGGGCCACGCCGCAGGCCACCGCGCCGAGCACCCCGGCGCCGAGCGCCGTCAGCAGCACCGGCAGCCGGCCGACCCGGTCGGAGAGCTGGCCGCCGATGAACATCGCGGTCACGTCGCACACGGCCAGCACCGAGAGCACGCCGCCGAGGGCGGCTCCACCGAGCCCGAACTGCTGGGCGCCGATCAGCGGGAGCAGCGTCATGGCCACGCCGCTGCGCAGCGCCTGACCGGCGCCGCCGATGGACAGCGCGAGCGCCGGCCGGGGCGCGGCGAGGTCGGGGAACCGCGGCACCGAGAGCTGGGGACGCTGGCCGGTCGGCATCGCCGGGAGCACCAGCAGGACGACGAGGGCGCCGGCGACACTGACCGCCGCGCAGGTGGCGAAGGCCAGCCGCAGCCCCGCGCCGACCGCACCGACCCCGGCCAGTGCCCCGCCGAGGAGCGGTCCCACCGCGATGCCCAGGAACCAGGCGGCGTTGAAGCGACCCAGCGCCCGGCCGGCCGAGCCGGACGGGGAGATCCGGACGGCGAGCTGCGGGCCCACCGCGGTGAACAGGGCGGCGCCGATGCCCTGGCCGACGCGGGCGGCGACCATGGCGCCGAGGTTGGGCGCCAGTGCGCTGCCCAGCGAACCGGCGCCGAAGACGAGCAGGGCGATGCAGAGTGCGCGGCGCGGTTCGAGCCGGGGCAGCAGCCGGGTGCCGAAGACGTCGAGCACGAGGACGGCGAAGGAGAGGGAGGAGACCGCGAGGCCGGCCAGCAGGGGGCTGGCGCCGAAGTGGACGGCGAAGACGGCCGTGAGCGGGGCAGTGAGGCCGAAGGCGATGCCCGCGACCGCGACCACCAGGTGCAGTCGGCGGGTGCTGGGGGGCTGAGCCGTGGTCCCGGCGGGACCGGACGGTCGGGCGTTCTCGGGCACGGCGGAGCAACCCCCTTCTCGCACGGACGGTCGGATACGGCGGAGGTGGAGCCCGGGGTGGGCGGCCGCGCGGCCGCCCACCCCGGTCCGGGGCTACTCGACCGACACCGTGGTGAGGTCGACGAACCACGACTGCGGCTGGACGAAGCCCGTCACGTTCGAGGCGAGCACCCGCGGGTTGCGGTCGTTGACGATGGGCAGCCAGGCGACGTCGTCGGTGAGGATCTTCGCCACCTGCGCATAGAGGTCAGCACGGGCTGCGTCGTCGAACTCTCCCTTGGCCTGAGCCAGCAACGCGTCGACCTCCGGGTTGGAGTACTTGCCCGCGTTGCTGCTGCTGTCGGTGCCGAACCAGGTGGTCCAGAAGCCCTCCTGCTGCATGGACAGGCTGATGTTGATCGCGTCCGCGTCGCCAGGGATCTGGGCCTGGAAGAAGTCGGTCAGCATCGACGCCCACTCGACCGGCTGCAGCTCCACGTCGATGCCGACCGCCGCGAGGTCGGCCTGCAGGGCCTCGTTCATCGGGGTGGGCACCATGTTGCCGCTGCCGCTGGTCGGGTAGGACAGCGTGGTCGTGAAGCCGTCGGGGAAGCCCGCCTCGGCCAGCAGCTGCTTGGCCTTGTCCGGGTCATAGGTGTAGACGTCGTTCTCCTCCCGGTACGCCGCCGACGCTCGGGGCGCCACCTGTTCGGCCGGATCCGCGGTGCCCTGCAGCACGTTGTCGATGAGCGACTCACGGTTGATCGCGTACGCCGCCGCCTGCCGCACCCGCAGGTCGTTCCACGGCGCCTTCGACACGTCCAGCACCCACGGCCACGAGTGGTCGTAGCTGTTGGTCAGGACCTGGTAGTCGTCGGACTCCAGCTGCGGGACGTCGTCCGGCGGCGGCACCTCGATCCAGTTCACCTGGCCGGCGCGCAGCGCCGCCGTCCGTGCAGTGGGGTCGGGGATCGGCCGCAGGACCAGCTGGTCGAGCTTGGGCCGTCCGTTCCAGTAGTCGTCGAAGGCGCTCAGTTCCAGCTGCTGGCCGCGCTGGTAGCTCTCGAACTTGAACGGCCCGGTGCCGACCGGGGCCTCACCGAATCCCTCGTTGCCCAGCTCCCGCACCGCCGTGGGCGAGGCGAAGAAGACCGTGGTCAGGTTGGACGGCAGGTAGGACAGCGGCCCGTCCGTGGTGATCGAGATCGTCATGTCGTCGACCTTGGCGGTGCTCGCGATCCCGGCGATGCTGAGGCCCGCCTGCGCGTTCAGCGCGGGGTAGAAGTCCGGGCTCTCCGCGTTGATCGTGCGGTCGAAGTTGAAGATCGCGGCGTCGGCGTCCCACGGCGTGCCGTCGTGGAAGGTGACCCCTTCGCGCAGGTGGAACGTCCACGTCGTGCCGGCCTCGTCGACCTCCCAGTCGGTGGCCAGGTCCGGGATGACCTCCGGGATCTCCTCGCCCTGCTGCAGGTCGAACCGGGTGAGGCCGTCGTAGAGCTGGTTGCCGACGAACCGGATCCCCTCGTACCCCTGGTTCTGGGACAGACCGGTGTCCAGCAGCGGGATGTCGGAGGCGGTCATGCCGATGACGAGCGAGTTGCTGCCGCCGCCTTCGCTGCTGCCGCCGCCTCCGGGCGAGCAGGCGGCGACGAGCACCAGCGTGGAGGCGGCCAGAGCCGTGAGGACTCTGGATGGTGCGGTCCTGGGCATCGCATTCCCTTCGGGAGAGTGGGGTCGTGGACGGGGAGGAACGGTCAGGACTCCGGCCGGTGCGCGGTGGCCGCCACCGGGGCGTCAGCTCATGGCCGTCACCGGTGGGAGGGCGACCGGCCGTTCCGGGGAGGTGAGCAGGCAGGCACTGTTGTGCCGGGCGCCCACGGTGCGCAGCTGCGGCGGGTCGACGGGGCACTGGTCGAAGGCCACCGGGCACCGGGTGTGGAAGACGCACCCCGACGGCGGGTCGGCCGGGTTGGGCGGGTCGCCCTCCAGCCGGATGCGGGTGCGTCCCGAGCCGGGCGAGGCGGACAGCAGGGTCGACGTGTACGGGTGCGACGGCGCCGCCCAGACCGACGTCGCCGGCCCCTCCTCGACCACCCGGCCCAGGTACATGACGACGACGCGGTCGCTGATGTGCTCGACCACCGACAGGTCGTGGGAGATGAACAGGTACGCGACCCCGAGGTCGCGCTGCAGCTCCGCGAGCAGGTTCAGCACCTGGGCCTGCACGGACTTGTCCAGCGCGGAGACCGCCTCGTCACAGATGACGAGCTTCGGCTCGGTCGCCAGCGCCCGGGCGATGGCCGCACGCTGCAGCTGCCCGCCGGACATCTCGTGCGGGTAGGAGTCGCCGTGCCGCGCGGTGAGCCCGACCCGCTCCAGCAGCCCACCGACCCGCTGGGACCACTCCGACTTGGGGAACGAGTGCGCCCGCAGGTTGAACTCGATGGACTGCCGGACGGTGATCCGGGGGTTCAGCGACGTCTGCGGGTTCTGCGGCACCACCTGCAGTTCCTTGCGGAGCTTGCGCAGTGTCCGACCGCGGGCGGACATCATGTCCTGGCCGTCGAACCGCAGCTGACCGGAGTCCGGCGTCAGCAGCCGGAGCAGCATCTTCGCCGTCGTGGACTTGCCGCAGCCGGACTCCCCCACCAGACCGACGGTCTCGCCGCGGTCCACGGTCAGGCTCACGTTGTGCACGGCCTTCACGCCGTTGTCGAAGGTCTTGTTCAGGCCCACCGCGTCGAGCAGGACGGTCATCGCGAGTTCTCCAGGGTCGGGCCCAGGACGGGCGTGCCGGGGGTGATCGGGTTGATCACGGGACAGGCCGCCAGGTGGCCGGACCCGACGCCCACCAGCGGTGGCGGGGTGGTGCGGCAGGTGGGCTGCACGAACGGGCACCGGGCGGCGAACGCGCACCCGGGGAAGTCCTCCCCCGCCATGGGCGGTGCGCCGGAGATGGCCACGAGCTGCCCGCGCTCGACGCCCGGCGTCGGGATCGCGGCCAGCAGGGCCTGGGTGTACGGGTGCCGGGGACGCTCGAGGACCTCCCGGGCCGGGCCCGTCTCCACGATGCTGCCGGCGTACATCACCGCCACCTCGTCGGCGATGTCGGCGGCCACCCCGACGTCGTGGGTGACCATGAGCAGCGCGGTGTCCAGCCGGCGCTGGAGATCGGCGAAGAGGTCGAGGATCTGCGCCTGGACCGTGACGTCGAGGGCCGTGGTCGGCTCGTCGGCGATGATCACCTCTGGGTCGCAGCTGATCCCCATGGCGATGACCACCCGCTGCCGCATGCCGCCGGACAGCTCGTGCGGATAGGAGCGGAAGGCGCGCTGGGGGTCGGGGATCCCGACCAGACCGAGGAGCTCGATCGCCCGGGCGCGGGCGGACGCCTTGTCCGGGACCACGCCGTGCAGCCGCAGCACCTCGGTGATCTGCGAGCCGACCCGGCGCAGCGGGTCCAGCGCCGCGCTCGGGTCCTGCGGGACCAGCGCCATCCGATCGCCGCGGATGCCGCGCATGGCGGCGTCGTCGATCGCCAGCAGGTCGACCTCGCCCAGCGTCACGTCACCGGTGATCACCGCCCGCGGGCCGTGCAGCCGCATCACCGCCCGGGCGGTGACCGACTTGCCGCTGCCGCTCTCCCCCAGCAGGACCAGGGTCCGGCCCGGACGCACCTCGAAGGACACCGACCGCACGGCGCGGACCTCACGCCGGCCGGAGACGAACGTGGTGCTCAGCTCCCGCACCCGCAGGGTGTTCTTGCCCGGCACCGAGGGGGCCGGGGCCGCCGCGGCTGCGCGGTGCGCACCGGTCGAGGCTCCCGCCGGGGTGCCGGCGTCGCCGTTCTTCAGCAGTCCGCCGCGCTTCACACCGTCTCCGATCGGACGTTGAGGTAGCTGCCCAGCCCGTCGCCGAGCACGTTGAACGAGACCGAGGCCACGACGATGGCCAGCGCCGGCGCGATCAACAGCGCGGGCGTGGTGAACATGTACTGCTGGAGGTCGCTGATCATCAGGCCCCACTCGGCGGCCGGTGGAGCGATGCCGAGCCCCAGGTAGGACAACCCGGCGGAGTAGACGATCGACAGGCCGATCAGCGCCGTGCAGTACACGACGACCGCCGGGGCGATGTTGGGCAGCACCTGCCGGTAGGCCAGCGAGAACCAGGAGGAGCCACTCGCCCGGGCCGCCTCCATGAAGTCGGCGTTGCGCAGGCGGCCGGTCTCGGCCTCGGCGACCCGGGCGACCGGGGGCACCAGGATCACCGACAGGGCGATGATCGCGTTGGAGGACCCCGACCCCAGGGCCGCCGCGATGGCGATGGCCAGGAGCACCGCGGGGAAGGCGTAGAAGACGTCGAGGAACCGCATGACGACGCTGTGCAACAACGGCTTCCCGAGCCCGGCGATCAACCCGAAGGCCGTGCCGAGCAGCCCGGCGACCGCGACCGGGATCATCCCGGTCAGCAGCGAGGGCCGAGCTCCGTACAGCAGCCGGGCGAGGATGTCCCGGCCCTGGCCGTCGGTGCCGAGGAGGTGGCCGGCTGCGCCAGGCCCCTGCAACCGGTCGCCGAGCACGCCCACGGTGGGCGACTGGGAGGTGAGCAGGGGCGCGAAGAGTGCGGCGAGGAGCAGCAGCGCCACGATCCCGCCGGCGACCCGCGACGACGTCGGCAGCCGGCGCCGAGTGCCCGAGGTGCGCACCCTGCGGCGGAACCGGGGGTTGACGGCCACGTCGATGGTTGCCATGGAGGAGTCCCTTCCGCAGATCAGGAGTGGGCCCGCATGCGCGGGTCGATGGTGGCGTGGAGGGCGTCCACGACCAGGTTGATCAGCACGAAGGCCAGCGCGGAGACGATCACCCCGGCCTGGATCACCGGCAGGTCGCGCTGGGCGATGGACTGGAAGACCAGCAGCCCGATCCCGGGCCAGCTGAAGACCGTCTCGACGAAGACGACTCCACCGAGCAGGTAGCCCAGCTGCAGGCCGGCGATCGTCAGCAGCGTCGGCGTGGTGTTGTGGAAGGCGTGCAGCAGGATCCGCCGCTCCGACATGCCCCGGGCCCGCAGCGCGTCGATGAAGTCCATGCTCATGACGTCGATGACCGTCGTCCGGAACATCCGGGCGATGATCCCGGCGGGTACCAGCGCCGCGGTGATGCCGGGGAGCACCAGGTGGGAGAACAGGTCGCCCCAGCCGCCCCCACCGATCGCGGAGTACATGCCCGCGGTCGGGAAGAGCCCGGTGCCGGTGGCCACGTAGATGATCAGCAGCAGCCCGACGGAGTACTGGGGCAGCGAGATCGAGACCAGCGCGATCCCGTTGCTGATCGCTGCGGACACCTTGCCGCGGCGCAGCGCTGCGACCGCGCCGAGGCTGATCCCCAGGGCGAAGGCCAGCAGGGCGGCGAACGCGGTGAGGACGAGGGTGTTCCAGAAGGCGTCGAGCACCAGCCCGAGCACCTGGGTCTGCTTGGAGATCGACGTGCCCAGGTCGCCCTGGAGCAGGTGCCAGACCCACTGGACGTACTGCACCGGCAGCGGCTCGTCCAGCCCCAGCCGCTCCTCGAGCGCGGCGCGGGCCTCCGGCGTGCTGGTCGGTCCCAGCAGACTCGCCACCGGGTCACCCGGGATGATCTTGATGGTGATGAACACGACGATGGAGACGCCGATGAGGATCGGCACCGATGCGAGCACCCGGCGGAGCAGGAACGAGATCACCGCCCGCCCTCCCCGTTGGTGCGCGGCAGGCGGACGTCGAGACTGATCCGGTCGCCGCGGAAGCGGACGAGACCCACTTCGACGACGGCGTCGTCGCCATCGACCAACCGACGCCGGAACAGCAGGACCGGGGCACCGATGGCGAGCTCGAGATGTCGTGCCGACCAGGTCTCGGCAGCGACTGCCTCGACGGACTCCTCGGCTCGGGACACGGCGATCCCGAGGTCCTCCAGGAGGCGGTAGAGGTCCCCGGAGAACTCCGCGGGGTCGATCCGGGCGGCGAGCTCCCGGCGCAGGTAGCTGGTCGTCACCGCCACCGGCGACCCCTCGACGGTGGTGACGAACTCCAGGAGGCTGCACGCCGCCCCCTCACGGAGACCCAACTGCTCGGCCACCGGCCCCGGTGCGTTCACCACGGACACGGTGAGGAAGCGGGCCGCGACCTGCCGCGGCCGGCTCTGCGAGTCGTTGACCGAGTGCAGCCGGTCGAACCGGTGGCGGGACTTCTCGTTGACGATGAAGGTGCCGGAGCCCTGGACGCGCTCCACCAGGCCCTCGCCCCGCAGCAGGTCCAGCGCGTCCCGGGCCACGTTGCGGCCGACCGAGTACCGGACCATGAGGTCGGACTCGCTGGGCAGCAGCCGCTGTCCGGTCGAGTCGTCGAGGATCTCGCCGCGGAGCAGGTCGCGCATCCGCACCACGTCGTCGAGCCGGCGCCGTCGAGCCGGAGGCTGCGCCCCGCAAGGGTTCATCCGCGCAGTGTTGGGAGGGGCGATGTCCCGACAGTTCCTGGCCGACGGCATTCCTGTGACGACTGGATCGGCGACCTTGGGCCGCCCCATTTCCGTTCGCAGTGCTGAACTGGAAGGCATGTCGTTCCGATTCTCGTTCGGGTCGATTTTCCGCGGCCGCCGTCGCTGGACCGGTCAGGCGCCCTCGAAGGCGAAACCCGCCTGGTAGACGACGTCCTCGGCGAAGTGCCGGCCGATGATCTGGAGACCGACCGGCAGGTCGGCCTCGCCGGTGCCGGCCGGGACGCTCAACCCGGGATGACCGGTCAGGTCCAGCGGCGCGGTGTTGGCCGTCGCCGGCCCGACGCGTCCGTCGGAGAGCTCCCAGGCCGGGACGCGGTGGTCGAGCAGGGTGTGCGCCACGGTCGGCACGGTGGGCGTGATCAGCAGGTCGACGCCCTCGAGTGCCGCGTCCACCTGCTGACGCATCGCCAGCCGCAGGTTGTGCGCCTTGACGAACGGCATGCCGTAGTAGTGCCGCTGCACGTGCGCGACCGTCAGCATCATGAGCTTGAGCATCGGAGGGAGGTCGTCACCCTGGAGGCGCGCCTGGGCCGCCATCGTGGCCACGGCCTGCGGGTCGATCCGCCCCAGGTGGCTGAAGCTGGCGGTCCCGAAGCTGGCGGCCATGGCGCTCGCCCCGGCCGCCAGGGCCCCGGTGGCGATCGCCCAGCCATCGCTCCACAGCGGCACCGACACCGTGCTGACCTCGGCGCCCAGACCGGTGAGGGTCTTCGCCGCGGCGGCGAAGGCATCCAGCACGTCGGTGGTGCACCCGACCGGCTCCAGGGACTCGGCGACGATGCCGATCTTGAGCCCGGCCACACCCCGGTCAGCGGTGCCGGTGTAGGAGCCCAGCCCGGGGTGCCCCGGTCCGCCCTGCGGCACCCACTGCGGGTCGCGCCAGTCCGGACCGGCCATGACCTCGAGCATCAGCGCGTTGTCGGCGACCGTGCGGGTCATCGGGCCGATGTGGTCGAGGGTGTGGTCCATGTAGCTCATGCCGTAGGACGGCACCAGTCCGTGGGTCGCCTTCATCCCGACGATCCCGCACCAGGCGGCGGGGATGCGGACGCTGCCACCCTCGTCGGCGCCCAGCGCCAGGTCCACCTCGCCGGCGGCGACGGCCGCGCCGGAGCCGGTGGAGGAGCCACCGGTCGACCGGCTGGGATCGATCGGGTTGCGGGCGGCGCCGAAGTAGGAGCCCTCCCCCAGTCCGTACCCCGAGTCCTCGAGGTTGGTCTTGCCGGTCACCGTCACGCCGGCGTCCAGCAACCGCTCGATGACCACGGCGTCCTCGGTCGGGACGAGCACCGGTAGCCGCCGGCCGCCGTTGGTCATCGGCACGCCGGCGACCGCGATGCAGTCCTTGACCCCGAGGGTGCGCCCGACCAGGGGGCCCTCCGCGGCGCCGCGGACCTCGCACCGGCGGATCCACGCGTTGTAGGGGTCCTCGCCGGCCCGCGGCGGGCGGCCCGGGTCGCGGTACGTGTGCTTGAGCTCCACGGTCGGCTCGTCGAGCTCCTCCACCCGGTCCAGCGAGAGGAGGGAGCCGGCGACCTGTTCGGTGTAGGCGGCGAGTTCGTCGTCGGACAGGTTCCAGCCCAGCGTGGCTGCGTACTCGGCGACCTGCGACGCCTGCGGCGGGCGCAGCTGCCCGAAAGCGCGTTCGGGGAACACGGGGACCTCCTGGTGCAGAACGGGGACGGGAGTGGATCGGTGCGGTACGTGTTGCGGGTGGTCCGTCGTCAGGGGACGGCGCTCCAGGTCAGGCACGGCACCTCGTAGCGGACGCCGGGGACGGCGTAGAGGGCGTCGACCGACGCCCGGTTGACCGGGAGGGCGTCGACCATGGCCTGGGTCTCCTCCTCGTTGGGCGTGATGCCGGCCAGGGCGATGAGCTGGGCGATGGCGACCGGGGCGTCGTGCATGTCGTCCTCCTGGTGGGTCGGGGCGGGCGGGCGGGCGTGGTCAGACGGGAAGGGGCTCGGTGATCGCCGGCTGGCGGAGGTGCCAGTCGGTGCGCTGCTGGTAGGCGTCCCCTGCCCGCAGCACGGTGGCCTCGTCGAACGGGCGGCCGCTGATCTGCATGCCGAGCGGCAGGCCGGTGGAGGTGAAGCCCCACGGCACCGAGAGCGACGGGTTGCCGACCGAGTTCCAGTACTGGGTCTGCAGTCCCGCGAGCGTCTCCCAGGTCCGGGTGGGCTTGGTGTCGGCGAGGGCGAAGGCGCCGAGGGTGGAGGTGGGCGTGACCACCAGGTCGACGTCGGCGAACAGCTCGGCGACGGCCTTCTGCCCGACCCGACGCACGCGCTGGGCCTGCACGTAGTCCGGCGCGCTGAACGCGACCCCGCCCCCCACGTAGAAGCGGGCGCCCCGGCCGTAGTCCTGCCAGCGGGACGTCAGGTCGGGCAGGTGGTACGCCGCCGCTTCGGCCGACATCGTGACGTTCTGCGCGGTCACCAGCTCCCGGTAGAGCGGCAGCTCGACGTCGACCACCTGGGCGCCGGCGGCGGTCAGCACGGCCCGCGCCTCGGCGACGATGCCCGCCAGGTCGGGGTCCGCCGGCTCACCGAACCGCTCGAGCGTGTCCACGCCGATGCGCAGCCCGCTCAGGTCACCGGTCAGGGCCGCGAGATAGTCGTCGACGGGCCGATCGCTGGAGTAGTGGTCCGACGGGTCGTGACCGGCCATCACGGCCAGCATGAGCGCGCAGTCCCGGGCGGTCCGAGCCATCGGGCCGATGTGGTCCAGCGTGTAACCGAGGGGGACGCACCCGGACTTGGGCACCCGGCCGAAGGTCTGCTTCAGGCCGCTGATGCCGCAGAAGGCCGCCGGCATCCGCACGCTGCCACCGGTGTCGGTGCCCAGCCCGCCCAGGAACATCCCCGACGGCAGGCCCGCGCCGGTGCCCGAGCTCGAGCCGCCGGGGCTGTGCGCGGGGTTCCACGGGTTGGCCGGGATCGGGAACGGCTTCTCCGGGTCGGGGAAGCCGATGGCGAACTCGAACGTGGTCGTCTTGCCCACGACGATCCCGCCGCCCTCCCGCAGCCGGGCGACCACCGGGGCATCACCCTCGGCGGCGGACCACTCCGGGTCCAGCACGAGGCTCTGCGCGGTCGCCGGCGCCTCGGTGGTGGCGATGATGTCCTTGATCCCCAGCGGGATGCCGTGCAGCAGGCCACGGTCCCGGCCGGCGGCCAGCTCCGCATCGGCCTGGACGGCGGCCGCGTGCGCCTCGGCCGGGAACCGCCGGATGAACACGCCCAGTTCGCCGTCCAGCCGGTCGGCGTTGGCCAGCGCCGTCTCCACCAGCTCGACCGAGGTCACCTCCCCCGCGCGCAGGGCGGCGGCCGCCTCGGTGATGCTCAGGTACGTCGTCATGACTGCTCCTCGCTGGTCTCGTGCACCGGTCAGACGGAGACGGACTCGGTGATCGCCGGCTGGCGGAGGTGCCAGTCGGTGCGCTGCTGGTAGGCGTCGCCGGCGCGCAGCACGGTGGCCTCGTCGAAGGGGCGGCCGGTGATCTGCATGCCGAGCGGCAGGCCGGTGGAGGTGAAGCCCCACGGCACCGACATCGAGGGGTTGCCGACGGTGTTCCAGTAGGGCGTGTGCAGCCCCCGCATGACCTCGAACATCCGGGTGGGCACGGTGTCGGCGAGGGCGAACGCCCCGGTGCTACTGGTGGGCGTGACGACCAGGTCGACGTCGGCGAACAGCTCGGCGACGGCCTTCTGGCCCACCCGGCGGACCCGCTGGGCCTGCACGTAGTCCGGCGCGCTGTAGGCGACGCCGGTGCCGATGAACGAGCGGGCGCCGCGGCCGTACTCCGACCAGCGGGTCTGCAGGTCCGGCAGGTGGTAGGCCGCCGCCTCCGCGGCCATGGTCACCAGCTGGGCGGTGGTGAGCTCCTCGTACAGCGGCAGCTGCACGTCGACCACCTCGGCGCCGGCGGCGGTCAGCACCGCACGCGCCTCGGCGACGATGCCCGGCAGGTCGGGATCGGCTGCGTCGCCGAACCGCTCGAGGGTGTCGATGCCGATCCGCAGCCCGCTGAGATCGCCGGTCAGCACCCCGACGTAGTCGTCGACCGGCCGGTCGACGCAGTGGTGGTCGGCGGGGTCGTAGCCGGCGAGCACCTGCAGCATCAGGGCGCAGTCCCGAGCGGTGCGGGCCATCGGCCCGATGTGGTCGAGGGTGTAGCCCAGCGGCGCGCAGCCGGACTTGGGCACCCGGCCGAACGTGGCCTTGATCCCGCTGATGCCGCAGTAGGCGGCCGGGATGCGGATGCTGCCGCCGGTGTCGGTGCCCAGGCCGCCGAGGAACATCCCCGACGGCAGGCCGGCGCCGGTGCCGGAGCTGGACCCACCGGGGCTGTGCGCGGGGTTCCACGGGTTGGCCGGGATCGGGAAGGACTTCTCCGGGTCCGGGAAGCCGATCGCGAACTCGTAGGTCGTGGTCTTGCCGACGACGATCCCGCCGGCCCCGCGGAGCCGGGCGACGACGGGGGCATCGCCCTCACCGGCCGACCACTCCGGGTCCAGGATCAGGCTCTGCGCGGTGGCCGGCGCCTCGGTGGTGGCGATGATGTCCTTGATGCCCAGTGGGATGCCGTGCAGCGGGCCGCGGTCGTGCCCGGTGGCCAGCTCCGTGTCGGCCTGGACGGCGGCCGCGAGCGCCTCGTCCTGGAAGCGCCGGATGAACACCCCCAGCTCGCCGTCCAGCCGGTCGGCGTTGGCCAGCGCCGTCTCGACCAGCCCGACCGAGGTCACCTCGCCGGCCCGCAGGGCGGCCGCCGCCTCGGCGATGCTCAGGTACGTCGTCATGGGTGCTCCTCACAGCTGGGCCAGGCGCCGGCGCGGGCTCCGCGGGTGTCGCGGAGCGGGCGTCCACGTGGCGTCCGAGTGGCGTGTGGGAAGAAGGTCAGCGCTGGGGATTACACCGGGATGACAGGCCGGTGGACGGCGGGCTAAGCCACTTCATGGCTGCGTCACACCGACGCTGACCTGCGCATATGCCATGCCGGAGGACGGCAACGCCAGAACTTCGCCGGAACCCCGGGAGGCCTGCGCCCGCCCGGCCGGCACGGTGCGGGAGAGTGCGACGCACGCGGAACGCAGCCGAAACACCGGCCTGCCAGCGTCGACGTTGCACACCCCCGGTGCCCTGACTGCCGGGGGTCGCCTGCGCTCGGAGAGGAGGGCCCGGTGCCCGCACACGAGATCCTGGTCGACCACTCGACGCCCTTCGGGGAGGACGGGACCGGCCACAACCGCTGGCACCCCGACATCCCGCCGGCCCTGTCGGTGGCGCCCGGGGACACCGTGGTGATGCAGACCCGAGACGGACTGGACGGCCAGCTCGGTCCGGGCATGGGCCGGGACGCGGACGTCTCGATCAGCCTGGACGCCGCCCACGCGCTGACCGGTCCCGTCCACGTCGAGGGGGCCCGGCCCGGTGACCTGCTGGAGATCCGGGTCCTGGACATCGAGCCCGACTCCTACGGCTTCACGTTCCAGGCGCCGGGCTTCGGCCTGCTCCGGGACGACTTCCCGCGTCCGTTCAAGGTGGAGTGGGCGCTCGCCGGCGGGTTCGCCACCTCCGACGACCTGCCGGGGATCCGGATCCCGGCCGCACCGTTCCTGGGCGTCATGGGAGTGGCCCCGGACGCCGCCCTCCTGCAGGCGATCACCGCCAGGGAGGCCGCCGACGTCGAGCGTGGCGGCGTGGCGCTGCCGCCGAACGCGGCGTCGGCCGTCCCGGCCACGCCGGAGATCGCCCGGACGGCGCTGCGGACGATCGCGCCGCACGAGAACGGGGGCAACGTCGACATCAAGCAGCTGACCGCGGGGGCCCGGGTGTTCCTGCCGGTGCACGTCCCGGGTGCGCTCTTCTCGGCCGGCGACGCGCACTACGCCCAGGGCGACGGCGAGAGCTGCGGCACGGCGATCGAGATGGCGGCGACCTCGACCCTGGAGTTCGTCCTGCACCCGGGCCGGGCACGGGACCGAGGCATCCGTGGTCTGCATTTCGCTCGTGACGACGCCGGCCCCGCGCCCGTGCCGCCGGCGCGGTTCTACGCCACCACCGGCATCGCCGTCGACCGCGGTGGGCGGAGCTGGTCCGAGGACCTCACCATGGCCGCGCGCGACGCGGTGCGCACGATGATCGACCACCTGGGCGCCGAGTACGGCTACACCCCGCAGCAGGCCTACGCGATCTGCAGCGTGGCCGTCGACCTGCGGGTGAGCCAGGTGGTCGACGTCCCGAACGTGCTGGTGTCGGCCTTCCTGCCGCTCGACGTCATCGGCTGAGCCCGGCCCGCTCTCCCGCCGTCCGCTCGGCCTGAGCGGGCGCAGCAGCGTCCGCCGTCAGGTCCGGGGCCCGGTTCCACAGCGAGGTCCGACAGGACCGCCCGGCAGGGCCACGATGGCCATTCTGGCCCTGCCGGGGTCAGGCCCAGCGGGGGTCGGGTGGCAGCCGCGGGTTGAGCAGGTGCGCGACCAGCGCCGTCCAGCCGGTCTGGTGCGTGGCGCCCAGGCCCTCGCCGGTGTCGCCGTCGAAGAACTCGCTGAACG
>Ga0210040_10002850_pt1 | contig 23970 bp, 20 predicted proteins | sample CryGeyCG12114_NA_FD_185462 | JGI IMG/M metagenome (GOLD analysis project Ga0210040, IMG submission 185462) | Groundwater microbial communities from aquifer - Crystal Geyser CG19_WC_8/21/14_NA (SPAdes) (version 2) | ecosystem: Environmental > Aquatic > Deep subsurface > Groundwater | place: USA... | reverse complement strand
CCGCCGCTGCTGATAATGAGCGGAATAAACAAGGCCAGCACGACGGCGCTGTTCAGCTCGTCCTCAAAAAAACCCATGGCCGAGGCGGTAAGCATTTCGCCCAGGAACAGGATAAGCAGCACGCTCGCCCGCTTGCGCACCAGCGTGAGCAGCGGGGTTTCGGTGTAAGACAAGTCCAGTGCTTCCAGACCACCAAACTTCTGAATATCTTCTGTGTCGCGGCGCTCAATTTCATCAAATATATCGTCGAAGGTAACAATGCCCACCAGCACCCCTTTTTCCGACACCACCGGCATCACCGCACGGTCATACTTGTTGAATAGCTCAATAGCTTCATCGCGGTTCATGGTGGTGGTGAGGCTCACGAACTGGTAATCCATCAGTGATTCTATGGTTTGATCTTCTTCCACCATCAGCAATTTACCGGTGCGGATATCATCAATCAGTTTGTTGTCTTTATCCACCACATAAATATGGTTCAGGGTCTCCGCTTTTTTGCCGTAGCGCCTGATGTTGGCAAGCGTTTGTTTTACCGTCCATCCTTTTTTTGCCTGAATGTAGTAAGGCGTCATCAGGCGGGCGATGCTCTTTTCGGGGTAACCCAGCAGGTTCAGGGCAATGCGCTTTTCCTCCGGCGACAGCAGATTAATGGATTCCTTGATGAGTAGGTCCGGAAAATTTTCGAATATCTCGGTGCGGTCGTCCGGCGCCATGTTCTCCAGCATTTCTGCTGTGTCGGTAGAGCCGAGTTTTTTCAGCACCTCTTCCTGCGTGGAATAACTAAAATAAGTAAACACCTCTGACTTCAGTTCTCCCGGCAAAAGCAGGAAAGCCAGCAGGCGTTCTTTCTCGTTCAGATCTCCAAGCACTTCTGCTATATCGCTGGGGTGCTGCGCCTTCAGGTCGCTAAAATTCAGATCTGCTATCAGTGGCGTCATGATTTATTTGTAAGATAAACAGCTTGTTAAGATGATACAGCACGGGGTAACGGTTATACTTTAGACATCAGCATTTTCCTGCAACACACAAAAAGAGCCTGCCCCAAAATCGGAGTCAGGCTCTTTTGTTTCTGATTTATACTATAATCACAAAAGCACTCGGCCCTGAATATTATCCGGTTTACTTCCCGAGGGTATATACCAAAATGCCAGTCCTTTTTTCACGGACGCAAATTACAATTTATACTTCAAACTTCAGCAGCTAAGTTATACTTTGCTAAAAGCTTTCGCGCAGCGCATAAGTCTGCCGCATACGGCGAATCAGGCGCTCCGATTCTTTAAAATCCAGGGTTTGCTGCCCATCCGAAAAAGCTTTCTCCGGCTTCTGGTGCGTCTCATAAATTACGCCATCAGCGCCTGCCATCACAGCGGCCAGGGCCATGTCGGCTACATAATCGCGCAGGCCAATGCCATGCGACGGATCTACAATTACGGGCAGGTGCGTTTTCTCTTTCAGAACCGGCACCGCATTCAGGTCAAGTATATTGCGGTAAGCTTTTTCGTAACCACGAATGCCGCGCTCGCACAGCATAATTTTTTCGTTTCCATTCGAGAAAATATACTCTGCCGCCTGCAGCAATTCTTCTATGGTTCCGGAAATACCGCGCTTCAGCAGCACCGGCTTTTGCGCCTCGCCCAGCGCATCCAGCAAATTAAAGTTCTGGCTGTTGCGCGCGCCTACCTGGAACACGTCTACAAAATCAATCATATCCTCAATCTGCGATACCTGCATTACTTCGGTAATGATTTTGATGCCATTCTCGCGGCAGATACGGTGAAACATCTGCAAGCCTTCCAGGCCTAATCCGCGGAAAGCATATGGCGAACTGCGCGGCTTAAACACGCCGCCGCGCATAATCTTTACATTGTTTTCCTTCAGGTGCTCCACCACCAGCTCAATCTGGCGCTCATCCTCGATAGAACACGGCCCGGCCATGATGCTGAAGCTGCCTTCGCCAACTGTTACGCCATCGCCCAGATCAATGCGCGTAGGTTCAACTTTCCATTTGCGCGAGATAAGTTTATACTCATCTGATACCCGATGCAGGTCGGCCACGCCGGGCAGTTGCCCGATGGTACGGATGTCAAAATCTTTCTTGCCGATGGCTATCAGATAATGACCTTCCTGCGTTTTTACTTCGTTGGCCTGGTAGCCGATTTTATTTACCTGCTCCAGGATGTTTTGTTTTACGTCAGCAGGTATACCTTGCTGTAATTGTATGATCATGGCTTAACTTCTTATACTTTGAATAAAGGAGGCGATATTTTGCTCCAAGCTTCCCTCCTGTGCCAGCGCCTTGATAAAAGCACTGCCGATGATGGCACCACGCGCGTGACTGCAGGCTTGGGTAAAGGTATGATTATCGTGAATGCCGAAGCCTATTATACCGGGGTTGCGCAGCTTCATACCTGCCACCCGCCCGAAATAATCGGTGTTAACGACCGCTTTGCCGTTGGTGCTGCCTGTTGTTGAGGCCGACGACACCATGTACACAAACCCATTAGTGTGGCTGTCAATTTCGCGGATGCGCTGCTCAGGTGTCTGCGGCGTTACCAGGAAAACCTTGCTCAGATTGTTCTCCTCGAAAATAGGTTTATACTCCCGCACATAATCTGCAAGCGGCAGGTCGGGCAGGATAATGCCGTCAATGCCCACTTCGTTGCATTTTCGGCAGAAGCGCTCCACGCCATACTGCATCACCGGGTTCAGATAGCCCATTAGAATAAGCGGCATCTGTGTTTTCTGGCGGATATCTTTTAATTGCTCGAACAGCTTCGGGATGGTCATGCCGTTGCGGATAGCGATGTCGCTGCTCTGCTGAATGGTAGGGCCGTCGGCCAGGGGGTCAGAGAAAGGCATGCCTACCTCAATCAGATCCACGCCGTTTTTTTCGAGCTCCAGAATAATGTCTACCGTGTCGTTCAGACTGGGATAACCGGCCGTAAAATATACCGACAGCAGCCCCTGCTGCTTTTCGGTAAAGAGGGTATGGATTCTATTTTTCATTGAGTTGAAATCTATCCAGGTAAGTTGCCAAATCTTTGTCGCCGCGGCCTGAAAGGTTTACCACCACGACCTCATCAGGCCCCGCGCCGATCCTGCCTAAAGCAGCCAGCGCGTGGGCGCTTTCCAGCGCCGGAATAATGCCTTCCAGTCTGGTAAGTTCAAGTACCGCCTGCAGCGCCTCCTCGTCGGTTATATTTTCGAAAATGGCGCGTTTTGATTCGAAAAGGTGTGCGTGCATCGGCCCCACGCCAGGGTAATCCAGACCAGCCGAAATAGAGTATGGTTCCGTTACCTGTCCATCCTCGGTTTGCATCAGCAGCGTGCGGCTGCCGTGGATAATACCCTCTTTGCCTAGCACCGATGTGGCCGCCGACTCACCGGAATCTACTCCTAATCCGGCTGCTTCTACGGCCACCAGTTTCACTTCCGGCCTGTCCAGGTAATGGTAGAAAGCGCCGGCTGCGTTGCTGCCGCCGCCCACACAAGCCACCACATAATCCGGGTAATCGCGGCTGGTTTTTTCTGATAGCTGCACCTTCATTTCCTCTGAAATCACAGACTGAAAACGGGCGACCATGTCCGGATATGGATGCGGGCCCACCACAGAGCCAATGATGTAGTAAGTATCTTCAGGGTTGTTGATCCAGTCGCGGATGGCTTCGTTGGTGGCATCTTTTAAAGTTTTGCTGCCGCTAACGGCTGGTACCACGGTAGCGCCAAGCATTTTCATGCGGGCCACATTCGGGGCCTGCCGTTCAATGTCTACTTCGCCCATGTATACGATACATTCCAAATCCATCAGAGCGCAAACCGTAGCGGTGGCCACACCATGCTGGCCAGCGCCTGTTTCGGCTATGATGCGCTTTTTGCCCAGTCTTTTGGCCATCAGCACCTGCCCTACTGTGTTGTTTATTTTATGTGCGCCGGTGTGGTTCAAATCTTCACGCTTGAGGTAGATATTGGTGTTATACTTTTTGGAAAGCCGTTTGGCTAAGTATAACGGCGTGGGGCGCCCCACATAATCCTTTAAAAGCATCTGCAGTTCCTCCTGAAAAGCAGGCTCGGCCATAATTTTCAGGTAATTCAGGCGCAGCTCCTCCACATTGGGGTAAAGCATTTCCGGCACATAAGCCCCGCCAAATTTACCATAGAAGCCATTTTCGTCAACTGAATATTTCATGTTTTAGACGTTAGATTTTAGATATTAGACCTTCCTATAAAGGAACATCCTCCTATTCCCTTCAAATGGGGAATTTCCGTAGGTGTAACTCCCTCTCCTGTTTTGAGGAGTGGGTTGGGGTGAGATATAACTCTTAGCTTTTAACTCTTAACTGCTCCAGCAGGAGCTTCAACTCATCCACCTTTTTCAGCCCAGGCTCCTGCTCAAAACCGCTGTTCACATCTACAGCAAAGGGCTTTGGTCTTAGCTTTTCGATGGCTTCTGTTTGCAGGTTCTCCAGTGTCAGGCCGCCGCTCAGCAAGTATGGCTTGTCAGACAGGTAGCCTTTCAGCAGCTCCCAGTCGAACGTGGTGCCGTTGCCGCCATAGTGTCTACCACGCGTATCGAACAGGAAGTAGTCGCAATGGCGTTCGTACAGCAGCATGTTTTCAAAAGCAAAGCTGTCATCTACCGAAAAAGCTTTGATTATCTGAATACCGGCTTCCTGTAGTTCCCGGCACTGCCCGGGCGTTTCATGGCCATGTAACTGTATCAGATCCAGCTTATACTTCTGCGCCGTGGCAAGTATAACTTCAGTGGTCTCATTCACAAATACGCCAATCTTCTTTATACTTGCCGGAAGCTCCGCCAGCAGTTCCGGCGTAATGCTGTTACCGGCAAAGCGGCTGGACTTGTCATAAAAGATAAAGCCCATAAAATCCGGTTGCAGCGCTGCTACCAGCCGGATGTTGTCCGGCTCCCGCATGCCGCATACTTTCACTTTCATAGCGCTACCTTTTGTGTCTGCGCCTGCAAGGTTCGGAACTCCCTGATAAACTCCAGCGCTGCGCGCTCCGGGCGGGCATTATACATAAAGCGTTCACCAATCAGAAAGCCATTAAAGCCTGCCTCTTTCAGTTCCACCATCACACGCGCGTTCGTAATCCCGCTTTCAGATATTTTGGTAGTGCCTTTCGGGATGTAATCAGCCAAATCAAATGAAGTACCAATCTCTGTTTTAAAATCTTTCAGGTTACGGTTATTTACGCCAACCACCGTTACGTGCTCGTTCAGGAAAGCGTCTAACTCCTCTTTGTTATGTACTTCCAGCAGCACTTCCAGGCCCAGTGAACGAGCAAAAGCGGCCAGTTCTTTCAGGCGGCCAGGTTCCAGGGCAGCAGCTATCAGCAGTATGGCGTCAGCGCCGATAGATTTTGCTTCTACTATCTGGTATTCATCCACCATAAAATCTTTGCGCAGGATCGGGCAGTAATTATACTTGCGGGCGATCATCAAATCCTCATTTTTGCCACCAAAATAATTGGTATCTGTAAGTATGGACAAAGCCGAAGCACCTGCCTGCATATAGCCGATAGAGGTGCGCTCAATGGACACATAAGGATTGATATCGCCGCGAGAAGGAGATTTGCGTTTGATTTCAGCGATGATGCCGCTCTTGTCCGGGCGCAGCAGGTAATGCTCCAGCGACAGGCAAGGTGTTTCGAAGTATAAGCTTTTCTCCAGTAGTTTCACCGGGTATAGTTCTTTGCGGCTTGCTACTTCCTTGTGCTTGTGGGCTATTATTTCATCTAATATGTTCATGGGTTTATTGTGTTAATTTTTTAAGTGCTGATGTGCTAGTGGTTGTTTCTCTGCTGCTTTAAGCTGAAAGCTTGGAGCAGATATGTCTACGCTACCGCCAGTTCTTTATCTTTTATCAGCTTGTTAAACAAGGTATAGGCTTTGCCAGATTCAAGTGTTTCTTTGGCAAGCGCCACAGCGTCCTTCGGGCTCAGTTCCGGCCGGGCGCATTGCAGGGCCATACCTGCATTGGCGGCTACCACGGCTGTTTGTGCTGCGGTTCCGGCTCCTTTCAGCACATCTACAAATATTTTAGCTGCTTTGTCTATACTTCCGCCGCCTTCTATCTGCTCGTGCTGCAGCGTGGGAAGGCCCAGCATTTGCGCATCATAAAGTGCCTCTTTATTATCTGAAATAACTTTAAAGGGACTGGTCAGGGAAATCTCATCATAGCCATCTAGGGTATGGATAATGCTGTAGTGGGTATCCGTTTGCTGGTACAGATAGCCATACATACGGGCCAGTTCCAGGCTGAAGACGCCCACCATCTGGCGCTTCGGAAAAGCTGGGTTCACCATCGGTCCCAGCATGTTAAAGAAAGTTTTAACGCCCAAGTCTTTCCGAATCGGACCGACGCTTTTCATAGCCGGGTGAAACAAAGGCGCGTGCAGAAAGCAGATGTTATACTTGTCGATGCTGCGCTCCAGGGCGTCGATATCGGTTGTAAATTTAATTCCCAGGGCTTCCAGCACGTTTGATGAGCCACACGCCGAGGACACGCCGTAATTACCGTGCTTGGCCACGTGCGTACCCGTAGCTGCCACCACAAAAGACGACAACGTAGAAATGTTGAACGTGTCTTTGCCGTCGCCGCCGGTGCCGCACAGGTCAATAGGGTCATAGGCATCCAAATCCACCCGGTGGCACAGGTCGAGCAAGCCGTTGCGGAAGCCTTCCAGTTCCTCCACCGTAATGCTGCGCATCATATACACAGTCAGAAAACTAGCGATCTGGTGCTGGTTATACTTGCCGGCGGTAATGTTAACCAATACCTCCCGCGCCTGCTCCTTTGTGAGCGTTTTATGTTCGAATAAGTGATTCAGTATCTCTTTCATATTTTTTGAGATTTTAGATGCTGGATGTTAGATGTTATACTTATAACTGACTTTTAGCCATTCCTCTCATCACAAGTCTAATGTCTAGTATCCAGCATCTAATTTTCCAGCCAGTTTTTAATTATTTCACGGCCATGCTCTGTTAGCACCGATTCCGGGTGGAACTGCACGCCGCGAACATCGTGCTGCCGGTGGCGCAGCGCCATGATGTTGCCAGCCTCGTCTACAGCGGTGGCTTCCAGACATTCTGGCAGCTCTTTTTCGACTAACCAGGAGTGATAACGGCCTGTGTTAAACTGCTGCGGCACGTTTCTGAAAAGCGGCTCCTGACTGCACGTTATCTGCACCGGCATCGCCACACCATGCCATACTTCGTTGCTATTAAACAGCTTGCCACCGTATACTTCACCTATCGCCTGATGGCCAAGACATACGCCCAGCAGGCTTTTGCCCGGCCCAAAGGTGCGGATTATTTCTTTTAGCATGCCGGCCTCATCCGGAATGCCCGGCCCCGGTGAAAGCATAATTTTCTGAAAACCGCTCACTTCTTCCAGTGTAGTTTTGTCGTTGCGGCGTACGGTTACCGTTGCTCCCAGTTCCTGCATCAGGTGCACCAGGTTGTAGGTAAAGGAATCGTAGTTATCTATAACCAGAACATCCATATCAGTTTATTTCTTGGGCTAATTGTAAGGCTTTTCGGAGCGCCATCAGTTTATTATCCACTTCCTGTAATTCGCTTTCGGGGTTGGATGCCGCTACCAGACCGGCGCCGGCCTGGTAGTATAATTTATAGTCTTTGCTCAAAAAAGAGCGAATCATGATGGCGCTGTTGAAGTTTCCGTTGAAGTCGAGGAAGCCGATGCAGCCGCCGTAAAAAGCGCGGTTGGTAGTTTCATACTTATCTATCAGCTGCATGGCCATGTGTTTGGGCGCGCCAGAAAGGGTACCGGCCGGAAAAGTGCTTGCCACCATTTGCAGCGAATCTTCCTGGCGATGCAACTTGCCGGATACTTTGGAAACGAGGTGAATGACGTGCGAATAATACTGAATTTCGCGGAAAGTTTCAACTTTTACTTCGGAGCCGTTGCGGCTTAAATCATTTCGCGCCAGATCTACCAGCATCACGTGTTCAGCGTTTTCTTTGGGATCAGCCAGCAGTTTTTCGGCTAGGGCAGCATCGGCGGCATCATCTCCTGTTCTTCTGAAAGTACCCGCAATCGGGAAAATGCTGGCTTTCTGATCTTTAATAACGAGCTGGGCTTCCGGCGACGATCCAAATATTTTAAAGCTGCCGTAGTCGAAGTAAAATAAGTAGGGCGACGGGTTGATGGAGCGCAGCGCGCGGTAAACATTAAACTCATCTCCCTGGAAAGCCTGCGCAAACCTGCGGGAAAGCACCAGTTGAAATACATCCCCCCGGAAACAATGTTGCTTTGCCTTCTCGATATTCTTTAGAAAGCCTTCGCTGCTGATGTTGTGCTCCTCCTCGCCGGTTGTTTTAAAAGTATAACTTGGTATGTTGCGGCTGTTCAGCAGGGCTTCCAGTTGCGCAATGCCATCGTTATCGTCCTGGTTATAGTTGTGCGAGAAAATATAAGCTTCGTTTGTGAAATGGTTGATAGCGATGATGTAGCGATAAACAGCGTAGTATAAATCCGGGATCTGCAGGCGGTCAGGGCGCAGATTCAGGTCCAAGTCCTCGTAATAGCGCACTGCATCATAGCTCATGTAGCCAAACAGGCCGTTATGTATAAAGTTAAATTTCCGTTGCTCTTCTACTTCAAAACTTTGTGCAAAAGCCGCCAGTTGCGTCGGCACATTTATTTCTTTTGTGATAGGCGTGTTACGCAGTGTGCCATCCGGTAAAACTTCTGTCAGCACCTCGTTCTCCGCTTTTATACTAGCCAGAGGGCTGCAGCAAATGTAGGAGAAGCTGTTTTCATCACCGTGGTAGTCAGAGCTTTCCAGCAGAATACTGTTCGGGTAGCGGTCACGCAGTTTAAGGTACACGCTAACGGGTGTCAGGATGTCGGCCAGCAGGCGCTTATACGTGGTATGGATTTTATACTTGCTCATCGGTCTGGTAATGGATTTAAAACAAAAGCCCGCTGCTCTAGGTGAACAGCGGGCTTTTATGCCTTTGGTTATTTGCTATATTTTTATTTCATCTTAGGTATAGCAATGCTGTTCACGGAACTTTCTGTTACGTGCCACCACCATGCCATTTGAAGATGCTGATTCATTTTTTCTGATATAGATTATTTTGCTGTAAGCGAGATCTGCTCCCCTGCTTCACAAAAGTAGGCGTTAAAACGATAACTCCAAAATTATTTTAACCTTTTTAGCTTTACCTGTTATACATACTTAATTCCAACAAAAAACCAATCCTGAAAGGTGTATGTAAGCGTATCTAATTAGGAGGGGAAAAAAACAGGTACAATAAATTTGGGTTTTAACTTGATTCATGCTAGTGTATAATTATTAAATATTAAAAATATAATCATTTATCCAGAGTTTTAACTTTTGTTCAGGAAATCTTGCAGTGTGGAAACAGGGATATCATAATATATTTATATATAAAGCAGCGATTTATTCTATATTTTTTTATTTGCACTAAATGATGTTTAATTTTGCACTCCCGTTTTTAGAAACCGAAGAACCAATGAAATCAAACCGAAACGAACTTTTATATAGAAATAATTTTATAGCTATTGAATTTAATCATGAAGATGATTGGATGTTTGTGAATTGGCGCGGTTTAGTTAACCATTACGATGTGCTGGCAGGATGTGAAGAAATGCTGCGCTGCGTAAAAGAACGGCAAATTCTGGACATTCTGAATGACAACACACATGTAGAAGGCATGTGGTCTGGTGCATCAAAATGGGTCGGTGAAGTATGGTTTCCGGCGCTCCGTGAGGCTGGTTTGCAGCATTTTGCCTGGGTATATTCACCCAGCACGCTCAGCCGTTTATCTACAGACAAAACGATTAAACTTACCCAAAGCCCTGGCTATATAAAAACTTTCGATGACTTGGATTTGGCAGCCGACTGGCTCCGATTGAGCAAACTAAAAGCCTAAAATTACCCTAACAGTCACATCATTCCAGCGCCTGTTAGGATATTTTACAACTGATTAAAGTATGCCTTTGGTGCTTGGAATACTGGAATCGTGTGGATTTCGCTGCACTGCCATACGAATGGCCCGCGCAAACGCTTTAAAAATAGCTTCAATTTTATGGTGCTCGTTCTGCCCTTCCGCCTTAATATTCAGATTTGATTTAGAAGCATCGCTAAAGGATTTAAAAAAGTGAAAGAACATCTCTGTGGGCATATCACCAACTTTTTCGCGTTTAAACTCCGCTTCCCATACTATCCAGGGCCTGCCACCGAAATCAATAGCCGCCTGCGCCAGCACGTCGTCCATCGGCAGCAGGAAACCGTAGCGGCTAATCCCTTTTTTGTCTCCCAAAGCCTTCAGAAAAGCTTCGCCCAATGCCAAACCGGTATCTTCAATGGTATGATGTTCGTCGATGTGCAAATCGCCTTTTACCTGAATGCTTAAATCCATTTTGCCATGTTTGGCAAGTTGCTCCAGCATGTGGTCAAAAAAGTCGAGGCCGGTATGAATATCCATTTTGCCGGTACCGTCCAGATTCAGATCAATGCAGATATCTGTTTCGGAAGTCTGGCGGCGGATACTTGCAGTGCGCTGCGGCAGCTTCAGGAAAGTATAAATATCGTCCCAATTATTGGTGTTTAAAATGGCTCCTTCGGCAACTGATTCTCCTAAAAAAATAGCTTTGGCTCCAAGGTTGTGAGCCAGTTTTACATCTGTCTGCCGATCACCAATCACATAACTATTGCCTAGGTCATACTCTTCGTTCAGGTACTTTTGCATCATGCCGATGCCCGGCTTCCGCGTTTCCAGACCTTCGTGCTCAAAGCTGCGGTCGATAAGAATGTCGTCAAATATAATGCCTTCAGTTTCCAAAATCTCAATCATTTTGTTCTGGTAAGGCCAGAAAGTATGCTCCGGATAAGAATCAGTTCCGAGGCCGTCCTGGTTGGTTACCAGCACAAATTCATACTCCAACTCCTGATAAATTTTTAACAGATTGGAAATAGCTTTCGGTACAAAGGCAAATTTCTCAAAAGAATCTACCTGGAAATCTGTTTTCGGCTCTACCAGGATAGTGCCGTCGCGATCTATGAATAATGCTTTTTTCATAAAATGAGATTTTAGATGTTAGACAAATAGGCATTATTTAAGCACCGATTCTATTTTATCTCATGTCTAGCGTCTAGTGTCCGGTTTTAAACTCAGCTATAGCCTGCAGCAGTTTTTGATTTTCTTCCAGCGTACCCACGGTGATGCGCAGGCAACCCTCACAACTGGCCAGTTTAGAGCGGTTACGCACTACTATACCTTTATCTAGCAAATAGTTATACAAACCATCAGCATCCTTTACTTTAACAAGTATAAAGTTAGCATCCGAAGGGTATACTATTACAACGGCCTCAAGGCGTGGCAGCGCGTGTAGCAGTAAAGCACGTTCCTGTTTAATTTCCTCCACCATGTCCTGCAATCCCTCCGTATGTTCCAGCGCCTGTGAAGCCAGTGTTTGGGTAGCCTGGTTGATGTTATATGGCGGCTTTATTTTATTTAAAACTGCTATAAGTTCTGCGGAGGCAAAAGCAAGCCCTAGGCGCAAACCAGCCATACCCCAGGCTTTGGAAAACGTCTGTAGTACCACCAGGTTCGGAAATTCGTTGAGGCGCGTTGTCCAGGCGGCACTTTCAGCAAAATCAGCATACGCTTCGTCGATTACAACCAGGCCATCGAAGTTGTGAAGTATGGTTTCTATACTTTCAGCTTCAATCAAATTGCCGGTTGGGTTATTGGGTGAACAGATAAAGATGAGCCTGGTGGTTGGCCTGATACTTAGCAGCACTTCCTCCACCGGAATCTGAAAATCTGGTGTGAGTTGCACGGCTTCAAGCGCTACATCGTTCAGGTTTGCTGATACTTCATACATGCCATAGGTAGGCGGCAGGTGCAGCATGGCATCCTGCCCGGGCCGGCATACCATCCGGAACAGCAAATCAATGGCCTCGTCGCTGCCATTGCCCAGGAAAATCTGCTCCGGCTTTACGCCTTTCAGTTCGGCTATTCTTTTCTTTAGCTGCTTCTGATGCGGGTCAGGGTAGCGGTTGTAATTTTCGCCGGCCAGGCTGCCGAGGTTGTTTTCATTCGCATCCAGAAACACGCTGGCTGCGCCTTCAAATTCATCACGCGCCGAAGAATAAGCTTTCATTTTGAGCACGTTGGGGCGAATTATTTTTTCTAAGCTAAACACGGTTCAGTTCGTTAAGTCTTATACTTACAGCATTTTTATGGGCCTGCAGGCCCTCGGCTTCTGCCATAGTTTCGATGGTTTTGCCTATACCCTGCAAACCTGCCGGCGTAATGTGCTGGAAAGTGATTTTTTTTACAAAGCTATCCAGCGAAACGCCGCTGTAGGATCGCGCATAGCTGTTGGTTGGTAAGGTATGGTTGGTGCCCGAGGCATAATCGCCTGCTGATTCGGGGCTGTAATTGCCCAGGAATACTGAACCCGCATTAGTTATTTCATCCAGCACATTTTCAAATTCCGAAACAGAAAGTATGAGGTGCTCGGGCGCGTAGAGGTTCGAGAAAGCCAGCATTTCTTCTAAAGTATGCAGCACAATACCCAGGCTATTACCTAAAGCTTTCGCAGCAAAGTCTGCACGTGGCAATAAGGCCAGTTGGGTTTGTAACGCTGCTTCTACTTTGTTCAAAAAACTTTCCGAATCGGTGAGCACCACCACCTGCGAATCGGGACCATGTTCTGCCTGCGAGAGCAGGTCGGCGGCCACAAAAGCCGGATGGGCAGAAGCATCAGCAATTACAAGCATTTCTGATGGCCCGGCAGGCAAATCTATCGCAACACCTGCTTTGCTCACAAGTTGCTTTGCTACAGTTACATACTGGTTGCCCGGCCCGAAAATTTTATAAACTGCCGGAACGCTTCCGGTACCGAAGGCCATGGCCGCTACTGCCTGTGCGCCACCTGCTTTTACCACGTGCGTGATGCCGAGCAGCGAAGCTGTATAAAGTATAGCCGGATGCACGATGCCATCTTTTGCGGGAGGCGTACAAAGCACCACATCCCGGCAGCCGGCAATACGCGCCGGTACACCCAGCATCAGCAAGGTAGAAAAGAGCGGTGCGGTGCCGCCGGGTATGTATAAACCTACTTTTTCTATCGCCACACTTTTACGCCAGCACACAACGCCCGTCATTGTTTCCACTTGCTTTACCGGCTCGGCCTGCTGTGTATGAAACAATTGTATATTACTGTAAGCCTGTAGAATAGCCTCTTTCAGGTCCACAGTAAGTTTAGCTTCTGCAGCAGCAATTTCCGCGGGAGTAACGAGCAGGTTTTGCAGCTTTACGCCATCGTACTTCTCAGCGAGGGCCAGCAAAGCAGCATCGCCCTGCTCCTGTACCAGCTTAAATGTTTCCAGGATGCCCGGCTCCAGTTCTTCCAGATTTTTGACGGGCCGCTTCACCAGTTCCGGCCACTGGTCCGCTGTAGGATAAAGTATTTTTTGCATGGCTAAATGATCATCTTTTCGATGGGTACCACTAAAATCCCCTGTGCTCCGGCATCTTTTATTTTCTCGATTATCTCCCAGAAATCATCTTCGTTCACAACCGAGTGCAGTGAGCTCCAGCCTTCTTCGGCAAGCGGCAAAATAGAGGGAGACTTTGTGCCGGGCAGTAAGGCGCTGATCGTTGCTATACTTTCGTTTGGCGCATTTAGTAAAATATACTTAGCTTTACTCGCGCGCTGCACCGCATGAATTCGGAACAACAGCTTCTCTAATATTTGCTGCTTTTCGGTGCTCAGGCGGTCATGCGCAATTAGCACAGCTTCTGATTTAAAAACCCGCTCCACCTCGCGCAATCCATTACTTATAAGGGTGCTGCCCGAACTTACAATGTCGCAAATGGCGTCCGCCAGACCTATACTTGGGGCAATCTCTACAGAGCCGCTGATGGTATGAATCTGTGCCTCCACGCCGCGCTCCTGCAAATAAGCCTGCAATAAATTTGGGTACGAGGTTGCGATGTTTTTGCCGTTTAAATCTTGTACCGAAGTATACTCAACTCCTTTTGGCACAGCCAGCGACAATCGGCATTTTGAGAAGCCAAGTTTTTCTACGGCCAGATGGGCTTTCCCTTCTTCTACCAGCACATTTTCGCCCACAATGCCAATATCGGCCACGCCGTCGGCCACATAGCCCGGAATATCATCATCGCGCAGGAACAGGATCTCCAGCGGAAAGTTGGTTGATTCGGTTTTGAGTTTAAGAGAGCTGCTGATAAAAGAAATGCCGCACTCGCGGATAAGTTCGAGTGAATCTTCACTGAGTCTGCCGGATTTCTGAATTGCTAAACGAAGCATAAAGTATAATTAAGGTCTTGGTGGAAAGATAACATAGAAATACCGCTTTGCCTGCAGGCAAAGCATACATGGGGTATAATAACCCTATGTGGGGCGGTATGTTTGTGTTATTCCTCTTACGAGGAATGATGGAAGTGATGGAAATGCACTGGCGTGGCAACGGGTGTTGCTAGAAATGAAAGGATACTATTTGCTGTTTTCGTGCTCATGCTGCTTTGCAAATGTAGGGTAAGTTTTATACTTAAGCTAAATCGTGTCAAAATTTTTTGTTTTTCAGAATGATGTTGGCTTTAATTTAGCTTTATTTTTCTGAAACAGGTTTTGCCGGATGAATTTGATGGGCCATTTCAGGGATGTATAAAGCATAATATATAATATTTAAAGTATGAATTCTAACACATTCCGGCGCAATAAAAATTATTATACTAAATGCTTGAATAATAATTGAAATAAAAATAATAAAGGCAATTTTATTAATTTGCGTCAGCTATAGTTAACCAAGGTTTCTCTGGCACAATTTTTTCAGATTATCCGGTATCAAGAGTTAACAATGCTTTAACTATGAAAAAGCTTTTATTGCGTTTATCTATCTGTAGCAGCTTATTCTTGCTGCATGGCTTTGCCTCTGCCCAGGTTATTTTGCCACAGTCAAGTCCGGAGGCGGTGATTAAGCAAACCATTGGTCTGACCGATGTAACCATCCGTTACCATGCTCCAAGCGTGAGAGGGCGGAAAGTTTTCGGTTCGCTGGTGCCTTATGGCCAGATTTGGCGTGCAGGCGCCAACGAATCGACACTAATTACTTTTCAGGATGATCTTTTCTTTAATCATGAGCGTGTGCCCGCAGGTACCTATTCTTTCTTCATCATCCCTGAAAATGACAAATCCTGGAATATCGTCCTCAACAAAGATACGACGCTGTGGGGTCTGGAAGGGTATAATGAGCTGAATGACGTAGCTTACTTTACCATCACGCCAAAGCAGAACAGCTTTACCGAAACGATGCAATTTTCTTTCTCTGATATCGGCACTAACAAAGCGCAGCTGAACCTGGCATGGGAAAATACCAAAATTTCGGTGCCGATAGAGACGGAAGTAGAGAAAAAAGCGCTTGCCAACATCAATGCTGCCCTTGCAAAAGCTGCACCTGACGATTGGTATGTATGGGCACAATGCGCTGAATACATGCTGCCGCACAAAGAGCAGCATCAGAAAGCACTGGAGTGGATAAATAAATCCATTGCCATTAAAGAAAATTTTTACAATAATTGGGTGAAGGCAAGGCTTTATGCGCAGAACAAGGAATTCCAGGTAGCTACATCGCTGATAGCCAAGGCTATGCAATTAGGTAATACAGAGCCTGATAGTTATAAAACATACGCTAAAGATATTGAAGTGGCTTACAATGAGTGGAAAAAGCGTAAGTTCTGATTATTTTTTCTGTTGAAAATCTGACCCGTATTTGCCTTCTCTTCATGCTCTCTTTCTGAAAGGATCTTGTGAGTTACCTTTATATTTACTTGCAAGAACCTTCTAAGATGACAGCAAATGAAAATTGCCCTTTTCCTTAGATTTTAAAATCGTGCCACCAAGCGTAGGTTCAGGCGGCGACCAGTCAGGTAATTAGGAATAGCGTAGGTTAAATTATTTACATCTGTTACATAGGTATAAGAAACGCTGTTTCGGGCAGCAATAAGATTAAGCACTTCCAGACCTATCCAGAGGCTTTGTAGCGCAACTTTTTTACTATCCACTAAATCACTCTCCAGCACTAGCACCTTCGAAAAACCAATGTCTACGCGCTTATAGGATTTGCCGCTGAAGGCGTTTCGGTAATCCGGCTGGCGCGGCGGGCCAAAGGGCAAACCGCTGCCATACACCATGTTCAGGTATACGCGCACCGTTGGATTGTCTGGCAGATGATCTTGAAAGAAGATGCCAATGTTCACTAACTGGTCGGTTGGCCTGCGGATGTAACCCTGCTCCTGCCGCCCTGCAGCTTTTCCATCCTGATAAAATGTAACAGAATCTCCCTCCACATTCTCCTTTGTCATCAGCAGGCCCAGGCTCAGCCACGACTCGGCTCCCTGGATGAACTCTCCATTTACACGTACATCAAATCCTGCCGCATACGCTTTGGCTTTGTTTTGTGCATAGTAGCGCAAGCGTACATTGTCTACATCGTATGGCACTACCTTGGTCATGTGCTTATAGTATGCTTCCGCGGTGAGTTTGAAGTCGCGCCCCCAGGACTGAAACAGGTAATCTGTACCAACGATGGCATGTAAGGATCGCTGGGCTTTAAGATTGGGATTAAGTTCGCCTTCAAAATCTCGCAGCTCGCGGTAAAAAGGTGGCTGGTAGTATAATCCGATAGAAGCTTTAAAGGAAAGGTTTGGGTTCCGGCGCGTGATAAATGCATATTGCAGGCGTGGCGTGATGGTTAACTCGTGGTTATAGTCCCAGTAGCTGGCGCGCACGCCATAGGTAATCGTTTTAAGCGAATCAAGCTCATACGTATGCTGCACGTAGCTGTTGTAGCGCAGGCTGTTTAAACTCAGGTCGGCATTTAAAGTATAAGCGGGTGTTACAAAATCTGCCGAGTCTGTAAAGCCATACTCCGACAACTGATCAGTTATCCTTTCCAATCCAATTTTGGCGCCAACCTGAACCTGGCTGCGCGCGCTGAGGCGCCAGCTGTTGCGGCTTTCCGCCGTAAGAATGTTGGCGAGCAGCGAATTACGGGCATGGTCAAACTGGCTCCCGACGCCACGAGTTCTTTCATCTTCACCCAGGTTGTTGGCATTTATACTTACATCGCTTAAGCGGTAACCTGCTTCTATATCCCTGAACTCCCGCTCCCGCGAATGCACCCCCGAAAGTATAAATTCTGAGGTGAAACTATTTGTAAAGCGATGCGCCAGGTTGAGCCCAAACTGATACGAGCTGTACGACATAGATTCGCGGCCATCAAAACCTACATACAGGCGAAGGGGCATCGCCTGTGTACCAAACGTGGTTACCCTGCTTTCCGGAATGACTAGGTATTTGTTTTGGGCATAGCTCCCCAGCAAGCCCAGCGTGGTGCGTCCGGGCTGCGTGGTGTCTTTAGAAAGATCGATGTGAACATACCCCTGGGCATCGGAGAAATTTGGTTGATATTCGCCGTTAGTCTGCAAACCTTTCAGGACGTACTGGCTGTTTTTGTAGCGCGTGCCAAAGAGGTATGAAACGCGCTTGTTTTTTGAGGCGGCCTCTACATGCAGCGCACCACCCGTCAGGCTGGCTGTTGCGGAACCGGCAAATTTCTCCGGCTCTTTATACTTTATGTCCAACACCGACGAAAGCTTGTCGCCATATTTTGGTTGCCAGCCTCCGGAGGAAAATGAGATGCTGCCCACCAGATCGGGATTTACAAAGCTGAGGCCTTCCTGCTGCGCTGCCGTAACCAGAAAAGGCCGGTAAATCTCAATACCATTTACATACACCAAGTTTTCATCGTAATTGCCGCCGCGCACAGAGTAGGTAGAAGACAGCTCGTTGTTGCTGGAAACGCCGGGCAGCGTAACCAGTATTTTGCTGAAATCGCCGAAAGCAGAGGGAAAATTCTTTGTGAGCCGGGGGTCCAGCCGCGTCATACTTGCCTGTTCGCGCGTATCATTTTCATCTTTACCCCGGACATCCAGCATGTGGAGCTGTTGCGGATCGGGCTCAAGTATAAAATTAAGATTTAAGTGTTGTCCAGTATTTAACTTTACCGTCTTCTCCTGCACTTTATACCCGATGTACCTAACCTGAAGCACCAGCTCCCGGTTAGCGGGAACTGCAAGCTGAAAAGTGCCTTCCGCGTTTGTCTGTGTGCCTGTGGTACTGCCTTTGATGCCGATAGTTGCAAGTTCCAGCACTTGGTGCTCCTGGTTCAGCACCTTGCCGGCCACCGATGCCTGTTGTGCTGAAACGCTCAACGGCAGAAGTATAAGCAGCCATACCGGCAGGTATTTCAGCATCAGCAGGTATGAATTTATTTAGAAGAAGCTTTTTTGAGTTCAGCGATAGTCTGCAGCGGATCGGCAGAGGAAAAAACAAAGCTGCCCGCCACCAGCACATCAGCACCTTTAGCCAGCAGCAGTGGCGCATTTTGCTCGTTTACACCGCCATCCACTTCTATCAATGCTTTGGAATTACGAGCTATAATCAGATTTTTAAGCGCCTCTATCTTGCGGTAGGTATTTTCGATAAATTGCTGGCCGCCAAATCCCGGATTTACCGACATCACCAACACCATATCTACATCCGCTATCATATCATCAAGTAATTGCACAGAAGTATGCGGATTAAGGGCCACGCATGCTTTGGCGCCTGTCGCTTTAATCTGCTGAACGGTGCGGTGCAGGTGATTTGTTGCTTCAGCGTGCACAGTGATGCTATCCGCGCCAGCTGCTCTGAAGCGCTCAATGTACTGCTCCGGCTCCACAATCATTAGGTGCACATCCAGCGGTTTCTGCGCAAAACGATTGATAGCCTCCATCACCGGAAAGCCAAAAGAAATATTCGGCACAAAGCGGCCGTCCATGATATCAACATGGATCCAGTCGGCTACGCTGCGGTTCAGCAGCTCTACCTCCGCTTGCAGGTTAGCAAAATCAGCGGCAAGTATCGATGGCGCAATAAGTGGTTTCATACCTGCAAAGGTAGTTTTTAAAATGATGAATCAGAAACAATGAAGGTTCGGGTGCAAGTATAAGCGCACGATATTATAAATGATAGTTTGTACCGATAAACCTTTCCCTATAAAGTTTGGAGGTTAAGCTAGGGACGCAGGTTTATGTAATAGGTATTACAGCTTCACAAAGCGCAGTGTAGCGTTGCGGCTGCCGGTGCGCAGGCGGCAAATGTAAAGGCCTTGCTTTAGCTGATGCCCTTGCAGCCGAAGTACATGCCGGGTTTTGTTGGCTGCCAGCGTTTCGCGGTATACTATTTTGCCTGTCACGTCATATACATGAAGCAGTACCGGCTGATGCGCCCACTCCTCCCCGAGCGTCAGCGCAATTTCTTCCTGCGTAACCGGGTTGGGGATAAATGCGATTTCCTCCTTCGGTAATTCCGGCAGCGCCGTTACCAGGCGGGTATAGTTGGGAACGCCATAGCCGGTAGAATCGTCCGGAGAAGCGGCATTGCTACCTAACTGGTGCAGCAGTTGGATCATTTCATAGTTTGTTTTATCAGGCGAATCTTGCCACAAACATGCTGCAAAACCCGCCATAATGGGTCCGGCAAAAGAAGTGCCGCTGCTTTGGCCCAGGTTTCCGGCTGAACTGAGTACGTAGGCGCTCTGCCCCAGCGCCACTACATCAGGTTTTATCCGCCCGTCAGCCGTAGGGCCAAAGGAACTGAAAGCGGCTTTTATACCTAAAGAATCCACAGCGCCAACTGCCAGCACTGAATCTGCATCGGCAGGAGCCGAGATATAGTGCCAGGATTTGTTTCCGTCGTTGCCGGCGCTCACCACTACCAGTATGCCGGTGGCTGCTGCCATATCAGCAGCTTTACTTATAAGCGCAGTGTTACCATCCATGTCTGCGTAAGTATAGCTCTCCGAAGGTGCATCAAAGGTAGTATAACCAAGTGACGAGCTGATGACATCTGCCCCGGCGCTATCGGCATATTCCGCTGCCAGCAGCCAGTTAATTTCTTCTACCGGATGTTCGGTGGCTGCATCTTCAGTGCGCAAAAGCAGATAGTTGGCCTCATAAGCGGTACCAATCATTGTTCCGGGTGCGTAAGCTGCCATGGTGCTCAATACGGAGGTGCCGTGGGAGTTCGCACCAAACACATGCTGGTTTTTCAGAACAAAATCAAAAGTACCTTTTAATTTATCTTCCTGAAAAAGATGGGAAAAAGCAGGAATCGTATTTACGCCCGGAAAACCAGCATCCAGCACAGCAATCGTCATTCCTTCACCCTTAAAGCCAGCCGTATGTAAGTCTATAGCACCCAGCATGTTTGCCTGGTGAAAAGCCTGACCATAATCTTCGGAACTGGATGCCACCGAAGACTGCATAGCAAAAGGCAATATTTCCGCCTCCTGCCGTTCCATCTGCTCCTGGCGCGGCTGTATAGTTTCGTTTAAAGTATAGGTGCTTTTTACAAAAGGCAGCGCCTGCAGTTGCGCCAGTTGCTCGTCGCTGCACTGCACCACAGCGGCATTAAACCACCGCGACGTATACCATACTGCTACACCCTGTTGTTTGAGTGTAGTCACATAAGCCGGATCAACAGGCAAATCCCTGATTGAAAGAGGGATATGCTGCCGCTGTCGCCGCTCAAGAGCTTTATCAGACAGAAAAGCCTGAGGTTGATTTAATGTGAAAGGTGTATCTTTCTTATCGGTGAAGTATACCAGTCGCTTTTGCTCCGCCGTACCCGCTCCCGGCACTTGCTGTGCCACTATAACCGGGGCATAAAGCAGGAAGAGCAAGTATAGGAGCAGTTGTTTCATAGTTTATATATGATTGTAATCAATCAATACTTCGTGCCGCTCGTTACCATTTAGTTTATATTCCTCTCCAAAAGGACAGGATTTAGATTCCGAATCGTTACAATAGACTACCCGGTTAAACAGGCGGTATACGCGCCCGATGCCGTACGCGTATACTTCTTTCCGGTTATCCAACTGCACCAGGTTATTGGTTGGCGTTCCCTGTACTACGGTCACTGTCTCTCCAAAATTCATATTGCCGTCAGCCGTTTCCTGCAGAGTTTCCGTGTTGAAGTGGAACGACTCTCCAACATGGGTATAAGTATAAGGTTCTTTACGTTTAGAAGGATCTTCTTCCAGCGCATTGATAATATGGTTGTTGTAAGCGTCGCCTAGCCACACAGAGCCTTCCTTCACCGGAAATACCAGTTTCACGTACTTCGTATTGTCTTTAGTAAGTATAACGTTGCTGATAGACTTTGCCACCACCATCACCGAATCCTCCACCCACGCAGCGTCCTCATTCTGCCGTGTTGCCCGCACAATTTTATAGCTCAGCGTGTTGGTCTGGTCAACAAACGTGGTATCCACCACTTCGCGCATCTGGTATCGGGTGGTATCGCCCTTGTTGTTTTTAAAGTTGATGTCTGTTATGTTATAAATCCGGTAATCTCCGACAGCCACAGGATAGTAATCATATCCGAAAGCATTTGGATCCGGTTCTACATAAGTATTTGTGCAGCCAGTCATGAAGGCAGAGAAAAGCGTCAGCAGCAACTTCTTTATTTTCATGATGGAAGCACGTCCAGTCTATAGTCCAGGTTGTAGTTTGATTCTATCCAGCCGCCGCCTACTACATCGTCACCTTCGTAAAAAACAGCCGCCTGGCCTGGGGCAATAGCATGCACGCCTCGCAGGAAATGCACTTTCATTTTATCGCCCTCCTGCTCTATAATGGCTTCAGTACCAGTATCGTTATACCGCACTTTGGTAACTGTTGGTATAGGCTGATCAAGCAGGTTGCTGTATTTGCCCATGTTCAGTTTGCCTACTGTCATGGCGTTTTTAGCAAGCTCTTCGTAATTGCCCAGTATTACCCGGTTTTGTTCTTTTTCGATGCGCGTTACATAAGCCGGAAAGCCAAGTGCGATACCGAGACCTTTGCGCTGGCCAATGGTATAAAACGGATAGCCTTCATGCTTGCCTACCACAGTGCCATCTTCCAGCACAAATTCACCGCCGGCTACCTGCTCCTCCAGGCCATCTACACGGCGCTTCAGAAAGCTGCGGTAATCGTTGTCCGGAATAAAGCAGATCTCATACGACTCAGGCTTGTTTACCAGTTCGGTAAAGCCGCGATTTGTTGCCATTTGGCGTATTTCTGATTTGCGCAGCTTCCCGAGCGGGAAAATAGTACGCGCCAGGCTTTCCTGCGAAATACCCCACAGCGCATAGGACTGGTCTTTGTGCTCATCCAGGCCTTTGGATATTACATAGCGGCCATTTTCCTGGCGGATGTTGGCATAGTGCCCGGTGGCAATAAACTCGCAGCCCAGCTGGTCTGCGCGGCGCAGCAAAGCATCCCACTTAATGTGCGTATTGCAAAGTACGCAAGGGTTTGGCGTGCGGCCTGCCAGGTATTCATCCGTAAAGTGGTTGATTACAAAATCGCCGAATTCCTCACGGATATCAATAATATAATGCGGGAAGCCAAGTTGCACGGCAATGTTACGGGCATCGTTGATAGAGTCGAGGCTGCAGCAGCCTGTCTCTTTCTTGCTGGCGCCACTGGAGGCATAATCCCAAGTTTTCATAGTCATGCCAACTACTTCATACCCTTGCTCGTGCAGCATCACGGCAGCCACAGAACTGTCTATGCCGCCGCTCATGGCTACTAAAACCCTTCCTAACTTACTCATCTATCTTCAAAAATGAAACTATAAATCAATTTAATGCTGCTACAAAGATAGCAACATCAGTGCAGTTATAAAGATTCAGCACGCCAAATATTACTACCAATAAAATGCTACATAGTTTGGACAGATAAAAAAAAGTGCAAAAAAGTGGCATACTATACCGGAAGGCCTTTACTTTGGTTATCAGAAAAAAGATTACACCTAACATATTAAAGTATAAATCAGAATGGCTTTACGTACCTCAGTGATAGTGAATGGCATAAACAACTTAAGCGATGCGCGCTTTTGCGCAGGTATGGGCGTTGATGTTATCGGGTTTAACCTTAAATTAGATAATCCAAATCGTATTCAGCCTGATACATTCAAAGAAATTGCCGGTTGGATAGCCGGTGTGCAATTAGCCGGCGAGTTTGAACGTGCAAAGCCGGAAATTATTAACGAGATGGCCGAAGCTTATGGCCTGCACCTGATTCAGCTGGACATCCCCTACCTGATTGACGAAATAGAGGAAATCAACCGGCCGGTTGTACAAAAAGTTTTTATCAACAAGGATACCGTAGAGAGCGAACTACTGGAAATGATGGAACTCTACAGCCCGTTTGTTCATGCATTTTTAATTTACTCTTCTGATTTTGAGGCCATCGATGAAACCAACACCAAATTTCTGCGTGAGCTTGCATCCAGGTTTCCTATATATTTAGGCTTCGGGCTGCACAAAAATAATATCAGCCAGGCACTTGAGCGGATTAAACCCGAAGGAATTGGCTTGCAGGGCGGCCACGAGATTAAACCGGGCCTAAAGGACTTTGATGAGCTGCAGGATATTTTTGAAGAGATAGAAGAATAGTAAGTCAAAGGACACAAGAATCAGGACATCAGACGCAAAACTTAATTTTGTTTATACTTAATGATCCGAGTGCTTATGTTTGATGATAAGTTGCTTAAATCTTATAATTTTTTTGTTAGGTTACTTGCTCAAGATTATACCTGTAAAAGCGTATATTGCTTTTGAACATTTTCTTTCTGTGGTATACTTATACTTGTAAGCGCATTGGAACTAACAGCTTATATCAACCGCTGATGTGAGTTATGATAGAACAGTTTGGGCGTGGCTGTTAATTTTTTAGCATGGAATAAAGCAAAATTTATACTATTGCTAAATGGCAACGCAAAAACAACCTTAATCTTAATGCAGGACTTATGGCATACAATTTCAGGT
>Ga0210040_10002849_pt1 | contig 23971 bp, 24 predicted proteins | sample CryGeyCG12114_NA_FD_185462 | JGI IMG/M metagenome (GOLD analysis project Ga0210040, IMG submission 185462) | Groundwater microbial communities from aquifer - Crystal Geyser CG19_WC_8/21/14_NA (SPAdes) (version 2) | ecosystem: Environmental > Aquatic > Deep subsurface > Groundwater | place: USA... | reverse complement strand
AATCGCCCGGCGAGACGCGCGGCGCGGCGAGCGCGAGGCTGCCGACCCGCCACGCCAGCGCGATGGCGGCGAAGGCGATCCACTCGCTTCGTCGCGGCGTACGCCAGGCAACGGCGAGCGCCCAGGCCGCGGTGGCGCTCCACGCCAGCAGCACCGCGACGCCCTCCGCCGACACGCCCCAGCGTCCGGCAAGCTGCGGCAGCGAGAACAGGCCGTAGGCGGTGAGCATCAGCAGCAGCAGCGCCAGCGCGCGGCTGGTCCAGGAATCGAGCCGGGCGAGCATGGCAGGCCGGTTCTCGCACGACACCCCTTGCGAACGCGCTAACCCTCCCCGAGGAAAGCGCATGCGCGTCGTCACCCTGCCTGAGCCCGACGATTTCGACGGCTGGCGCGACGCCGCCCGCGCGCTCGGCGCCGAGGGCGTGCCGCCTGACGATGTGGTGTGGCAGGTCGGCGATGTGCCGGGCGACCTGTTCGCCAGCACGGCCGAGGCGCCGGCGGCCGCGCCGCCCTCCCCCGGCTTCTCGGTGCCGCGCCAGTTCCTGGACCTCGCGCGTAGCGTGGTGCTGGCGAGCGACCCGGAACGGTTCGCGCTGCTATACACCGCGCTGGCACGGTTTCGGCGGGAGCCCAAGCTGATCGAGGATCGCGCCGATCCGCTCGTGCGCCGGCTCGACGGCCTCGCCAAGACGGTGCGCCGTGACATCCACAAGATGCGGGCGTTCCTGCGGTTCCGCGAGACGCGCGACGCCGATGATGAGGGGGGCGGCACCCGCTACGTCGCCTGGTTCGAGCCCGAGCACCACATCGTGCGCGCCAACGCCGCGTTCTTCGTCAACCGCTTCGCCTCGATGCGCTGGTCGATCCTGACGCCGGAAGTGTCGCTGCACTGGGACGGCGCGACGCTGAGCGAGGGGCCGGGCGCGAGCAAGACGGACGCGCCGGAGGGAGACCCGACCGAGGCGGTGTGGAAGACCTATTATTCCAGCATCTTCAACCCGGCGCGTCTGAAGGTGGGCGCGATGCTCAAGGAGATGCCGCGCAAATATTGGAAAAACATGCCCGAAACCGCGTTGGTCCCCGAACTGATCGCAGGCGCACAGGCGCGGGAGGCGGCGATGATCGAGACGGCACGCGCGGCCGGCACCTCAGGAGCGGCGGGCGGCATCGGCGGCAACAGCCAGATCGCCTGGGAGGCGCTGCGCGAGGAGGCGATGGGGTGCACGCGCTGCCACCTCTACAAGCATGCGACGCAGACGGTGTTCGGCGAAGGCGCGGTGGATGCCGCGATGATGTTCGTCGGCGAGCAGCCGGGCGACAACGAGGATCTTGCGGGCAAGCCATTCATCGGCCCCGCCGGCCAGGTGTTCGACCGCGCGCTGGCGCAGGCGGGGATCGACCGCAGCCGCACCTATGTCACCAACGCGGTGAAGCATTTCAAGTTCGAACCGCGGGGCAGGCGGCGCATCCACGCCAAGCCCGACGCCGGCGAGATCGAGGCATGCCGTTGGTGGATCGAGCAGGAACAGATGCTGGTTCGCCCGCAGGTGACGGTGGCGCTGGGCGCAACGGCGGCGCGCTCGCTGTTCGGGCGGGTGGTGACGATCGGGCGTGAGCGCGGCCAGCCGCTCCGCCTTGCCGACGGCGGTGCGGCGTTCATCACCGTGCATCCGAGCTACCTGCTGCGGCTCCAGGACCGCACCCAGGCCGATGAGGAGTTCGGGCGGTTTGTGGCCGATCTGAAGCTCGCCGCCGCTGCGCTGACCTGACGCATTCGCGGGCTGAGCCGCTTCGCAGCGTTTAACCTGCCCTATTTGTTCAGGGAAGGAACGCCGTAAAGCGCGCATAAACCTCGGCAGTGGCATGGAAATGCCTCTGGTGCCGGTACGGAGAAGACGAGTTGCGTAGATTCCAGGGGCTGCGGTCGCGCGTGGCCGTGCTGACGATGCTGGTGGCCAGCGTTGCGGCCGCCTCGCCGGCCGCCGCCGTAACCGGCCCGGTATCGACCGTGCTGATCAACGCCGCCAACGGCAGCGTACTTTATGCCGAAGCCGCGGACCGCGTGCGCGCGCCGGCGTCACTCGCCAAACTGATGACGCTGTTCCTGCTTTTCGACGCCATCGACTCCGGGCGCATCCGGCTTACCGACCGCGTGGTGATGACTCGCCACGGCGCGGCGCAGGCGCCCTCGAAGCTCGGCCTCGCACCCGGGCAGGCGATCACCGTCGACCAGGCGATCCGCGTCATCGCGGTCAAATCGGCGAACGACGTCGCGGTCGCGGTGGCCGAGAAGATCGCGGGCGACGAGCCGGCCTTTGCGCGCATGATGACGCAACGCGCGCGATCGCTGGGTCTGTCGCATACCAGCTTCGTCAACGCGTCCGGCCTTCCCGAGCGGCACAGCCCCGGCAACCTCACCACGGCGCACGACATCGCTGTGCTGTCGTTCGCCATGCTGCGGGCGCACCCGCGCGAATACGGCTATTTCAGCACGCGCTCATTCCAATGGGGCAACCAGCGCGTCGCCAACCACAACCACCTGCTTGGCGCCGTCGATGGCGTGGACGGCCTCAAGACCGGCTACACCGTCGAGGCAGGCTTCAACCTCGCGGCCTCCGCCAAGCGCGGCGGCACGCGGTTGATCGCGGTGGTGCTGGGCGAGAACAGCATCCGCTCGCGCGACCGCCGCGTGGCGCGGCTGCTGGAAGCGGGCTTTTCCTCGATCAGCCGCGGCGGCGGGGACCCGGCCGCGGTCGCGACCTTGCTGCGGGGCGAGTTGCAGCGCCGCGGCGGGGTCTCGGGCGGCGGCTGAGGGGTCGGATTATTTGATCCGGTCCAAATAGATAACGATCTTCACCCAGGCGCCGACCATCGGCTTGCCGTTCTTGCGCGGTGGAATCACCTGGAACTGCCACGAAGCCAGACGCATCCCGCGGCCGAAGCCGGAGCCGAGCGGCTGTTCGCCGATGGAGCGGCAATTCTCGACGCGATTGTGTGGTATCGTCCGGCATGCGAGCGCGGCCCAGCTCCCCGACGGGAGATTTGGCGGTATATAGGGCCCTAGTTCGGCTTGAGTTGGCTCGCGATACCACTCTTCATTGAATAGTTGCTGCCCGCCGGAGCCTTCGCCGGGCCCGTAGACGGAGGCGCTGTCCTTGCCGGTGTCGTGCCCCGCGCCCGCATCGCCATGGGAAAGCCCGGCGATATCGCCGGCGTCGAACAGCGCCTTGTCCCCGAACAGCGACGGCGACGGGGGCGCATCGTCCGGGCGCGGCTTCGCCTGGGGCGGCGGCTTCACGATCGGCGGCGGAACGGCGGGCGGTGCGCGGCGCGGCGCAGCCGAAGCGGCGCTGGCGCGGGTGGTGGCCGCCTTGGGCGGCGCGGACGGCTTGGGCGCGTCCTCAGCCGCGTCGGGCAGCATGGTGAACGTGGTGGAGCGCGGCGGGGGCGGCCGCGTCACGATTGATGGGCCGATCCTCAGGAGCAGCCAAACGAGCAACAGGTGCGCGGCGACCGCGAGCAGAAACGCGGCAGTGCGGCGCCGGTCCGATCGGGGCTGGTAGCGCGCGGCTGACATCGCGCGCGGGGTAGAAGCACCGGCGCTGCATCGCAACGCAAGGATGCCGGCGTGAACGCAATGTCATGGGCGCGTCTCCCTCCTCCGTTCGGCCTGAGCGAAGTCGAAGGTCATGCCCCGCGCCAGGTGCTTCGACTTCGCTCAACACGGACGGATTCGAAGAGGGCGCGGCGCTACATCGAGTCGGGGTGCGGTCCGATGCGCCCTTCCGGGTCGTCCATGGCATCGATCGCCGCCAGATCCTCTTGGTCGAGGCTGAAGTCCTGCGCGGCGAAATTGTCGGACAGGTGCTCGGTGCTCGACGCCTTGGGGATCACCGACAGACCGTTGGCAAGGTGCCAGGCGATCACCACCTGCGCCGCCGAGCGCGCGTGCTTGGCGGCGATGCGCACGATCGCCTCGTCCTCGAGCAGGCCCTTGCCCTGGCCGATGGGGCTCCAGCTCTGCGTCACGATGCCCCGTGCCTCATGATAGGCGCGGTTCTCGCGCTGCTGGAAGCGCGGATGGAGCTCGATCTGGTTGACCGCCGGCGTCACGCCCGTCGCGTCGATGATCGCGTCGAGATGCTCGGGCATGAAGTTGGACACGCCGATCGACTGCGCCTTGCCGGCGTCGCGCAAGGCGATCATCGCCTGCCATGCCGCGACGAACTGCCCCTGCCCCGGCGCGGGCCAGTGCATCAGGTAGAGGTCGACGGCATCGACCCCGAGCAGCGCGAGGCTTTCGTCGAGCGCAGCTTCGGCGTCGTCCTGGCGGTTATTCCACAGCTTGGTGGTGAGAAATGCGTCGGCGCCCTTGTAGCCGTCACCGACGCCGCGCTCGTTGCCGTAGATCGCGGCGGTATCGACCAGCCGATAGCCGAGGTCGAGCCCCTTGCGGACGATCAGCGCGGCTTGCGCGTCGGCGATCTGCCAGGTGCCCATGCCGAGTTGCGGCATCGCCCGGCCGTCGTTGAGAGTGATATCCGTCATGCGGGGGCAAGCGCGCGGGGGGCCCCGCCGGTTCCGGCTTTCCTTCCCCGCCCCGATCGCGCACAGCCCGGCGCCATGATCGAAAAGCTGCTGGGCATCCTCGCCACCTTCACCATCGGGGTTATTTCGAGCGGCGGCTATCTCGGCATCGCGCTGCTGATGGCCATTGAGAGCGCGTGTATCCCGCTGCCGTCGGAGATCATCATGCCGTTCGCCGGCTATCTGGTCTCCACCGGCCGCTTCGACCTGTACCTTGCGGCGACGGCGGGCGCGCTGGGGTGCAATTTGGGGTCGATCGTCGCTTATGAGATCGGCAAGCGCGGCGGGCGGCCGGTCGCCGAGCGGTGGGGCCGCTACCTGCTGATCGGGCCGGGCGAGCTCGACGCCGCCGACCGGTTCTTCGCGCGCTGGGGCGGGATCGCGGTGCTGATCGGGCGGCTGCTGCCGGTGATCCGCTCGTTCATCGCCTTTCCGGCCGGCGTCGCGCGGATGCGGCTGGTGCCGTTCCACGTCTATACCTTCCTGGGGTCGTGGCCGTGGTGCTTCGGGCTCGCCTGGGTGGGGATGAAGCTCGGCGCCCAGTGGAACAACGATCCCCGGCTCAAGGCGGCGTTCCACCAGGCGGACGTGGCAATCGCCGCCGTGCTGGTGGTGCTCGCCGGCCTCTATCTGTGGCACCGCATTCGCGGGCTCAAGACCCGCCCCTAACGCCGCTATCGACTTATCTGACCCGTTCGTGCCGAGCGACGTCGAAGCACCGGCCGAGCGCATAGCCTTCGACTGCCATCAGGCCGAACGGGAAATCGTGCAGCTTGGTTGGAAACCTCTAGCTCCGGGAAACGTCGCGTCAGGGAACGCGCGCTTCGGCCTCGCGGCGCGCCTGGTTCTCGGCACGGGCGGCGCGGGCCTGCTGCGCGAAGCAGCCGCTCTGGCCGCCGGCGCCGACCACCGAACAGCTGCCCACCGAACTGACGCCGACACCCGTGTCGAGCGTGCCCTGCGCCTTCGCCGCCCAGCTCTGGTTCTGCGGCGTGATCTGGAATTCGCGCAGCTCCTTGGGAACGCGGAACTGCTCCTGCGCACTGCGACGCTGGCACACCACCACTTCGTTGCCGTCCCGGTCTGTGGGGCAGCGCTCGTTGCCGTAGAGGGTCAGCACGCCGTTGACGGGGGCGCTGCGCGACACCGGGCCCGGCGCGTCGGACGCCTTGGGCTTGGGGGCGCCGGGCAAGGCGACCTGTGCCACACCCGGGCTCGCGACGACGAGCGCCGCCAGGATCAGGGCACGCATATGTTTCAACTCCTTCAGATCCGCCCCCTAAATCCGCTTCGCCGTGGCAATCGCGACGCGGCAGCCGAGCCGGATCAGGCCGCTGAGCAGCGGATAGCCGGGGGTGTTCGTCGCGCCGTTGGCGAGCGCGTGGTCGCGGTGTTCGAGTTCCTCTGCCTGAAAGTCGGCCACCGCCGCCGACAATTCGGTGTCGCTGCCGCCGAGCTCGACGAGCTGGTCGGCGTAATGCTTGTCGATCTCGGTCTCCACCGCCGCCGTGCAGGCCATTGCCGCATCGGGGCCGAGCGCGGCGGTGACGGCGCCGAGTGCGAAGCCCGCGACGCTCCAGATCGGCTGGAGCAGCGTGGGGCGGACGCCACGCTTCGCCATCATCGCATCGAAGAAGGCGCGGTGGCGCTCTTCCTGGTTCGCCATGTGGCTGATCGCGCGCGCGGCCGGGTGCCGGTCGCCGAGCACGGCGAGCTGGCCGGCATAGATGCGCGTGGCGCCATACTCGCCCGCCTGATCGACGCGGATCATCGCGTCGCGCGCCTCGCGGCGGTCCCCCGGTCTCCAGCTCCCCGAAACACCAGTCATCGCTTGCGCTCCATGAGAAGGAAGATGGCGAGCGAACCGCCCAACGACAACAGCGCGTTCCATCCCGCCAGCGACACGCCCGCGAGCCGCCATTGCGCGACGTCGCAGCGCACCAGCGGCGCCTTCATGATCGCCGCCAGCCGCTCCTCGGCAGTCGTGCCCGTCATGGAGACCGTCGTCGTGCAGCCGGTGAAGCCGTGCCACCAGCCATATTCGATGCCGGCGTGGACGACGCCGATCACGCCGCTCGCCTCGATCAGCAGCGCCGCGAGCAGCACCAGCAGGCGCGCGTTGCGGGGAGCCATGAAGGCGAGCAGCGCCGCCACCAGCGCCGCGTAATGCGGCCAGCGCTGCCAGTGGCACATCTCGCACGGGAAGAGGCCGCCCCATAGCTGCGAGCCCCACCCGCCGGCGAGCAGCGCGGCGGGGAGGAGCAGCGCGAGCACGCGCGCGGTGCGTTGGGAGGACGTCATGCGGCCCCGCTGCCATTCGTGCTGAGCTTAGGGCGAACGGAAGGGAGGGCCGGCACGATCACTCGCGTCACTTCACCGGCGGCTTTGTCGCCGCGGCGATCTGGGTCGGGCCGCCGAGCCGCGCCACCGTCTTGAGCGCGTAGTAAAGCTGGAAGTCCTCGATGCCCTGCTTCTTCAACGCGTCGGGGGTAGCGGTGAAGCGGGGATCGTCCTTGCTGTCTTCCTCCAGGATCTTGTTGTCCGCCTTGACCTCGTTGATCAGGTGGCGGCGCAGGTCCGCCTCGCGGAACACGGGGCGCGACTTGTAGTCGGCGTCGCTGAGCTGCGGCACGGCGATGTCGGGCTCGATGCCGCCTTCCTGGACCGAGCGGCCCGACGGCGTGTAGTAGCGGGCGGTGGTGAGGCGCAGCGCGGTCTGCGGGCCCAATTGGAGCAGCGTCTGCACCGATCCCTTGCCAAAGGTACGCTCGCCCATGATCAGGGCGCGGTGATGGTCCTGCAACGCGCCGGCGACGATTTCGCTGGCCGACGCGGTGCCCGAATCGGTCAGCACCACCACCGGCAGGCCGTGCGCGTCGTCGCCCGCCTTGGCATAGTAGCGCTCGATGTCGCTCTTCTCGCGGCCGCGCTGCGAGACGATCTCGCCGTGGTCGAGGAAGGCGTCGGAGACCGCGATCGCCTGCGTCAGCAGTCCGCCGCCATTGTCGCGCAGGTCGACGACATAGCCGAGCGGATGATGGCCGAGCGACTTGTCGATCGCCATGATCGCCGCGCGGGTGTCGGCGCCGGTGCTTTCGGAGAAGGTGTTGATGTTGATGTAGCCGACCTGGCCGCGCACCTCCCACTTCACCGGCTTCTGCACGATCACCTCGCGCATCATGGTGACGTCGATCGGCTTGTCGCGGCCGGGGCGGACGAGCGTCAGGCTGATCTTGGTGCCGGGCTTGCCGCGCATCACGCCGATCGCTTCGTCCAGGCTTTCGCCGTAGATCAGCTTGCCGTCGATATGGGTGATGTAGTCGCCGGCCTTGACGCCGGCGCGCGCGGCGGGCGTGTCCTCCTGCGGCGCGATCACCTTCACCGCGCCGTCTTCCATCGACACCGTGAGGCCGAGGCCGCCGTAATTGCCCTCGGTCATGATGCGCAGGTTGTCGTAATCGGTGGCGTCGACATAGCTGGAATGTGGATCGAGGCTGGCCAGCATGCCCTGGATCGCGCCCTTGATCAGCGTCTTGTCGTCGACCTTGTCGACATAGTCGGCCTTTACGCGGTTGAAGACGTCCAGGAACTGGTCGAACTCGCGATAGGTGTCGGTGTCGACGGCGGCCATCGCGGCGCTGGCGAGCGGGATCATGGCAAGCGCACCGGCGATGGCGGTAGCGGTAAGAAGCGGACGGGGCATCGGTATTCCTGAAGGCGTCGTTCGGCGCACCGTAGCGGAAAGACGGGCGGGCATCAAAGCACCGCGCGCGCTGAACGCGGGCTGACTGGCGCGGCTACGGGCCGACCAGCGAGGCGATGTCGAACGGCTCGCCGCGGCGGCGCAGTTCGACGGTGACTTGCGGGTCCTCGCCGCGTGCGGCGGTGCCGAGGGTGGTCCCCATCGCCACCGCCTGGCCGACGCTCACCTGCGCGGCGCCGAGCCCGGTGACGAGGCTGGTCCAGCCGCCGCCATGGTCGATGATCACGATGGTGCGATAGTCGCGGAAGGGCCGCGCGTAGCGGACCGTGCCCGCCGCCGGCGCGACCACCGGCGCGCCGGCGCGAACGGCGAAGGTCAGCCCGCGCGAGCGGACGCCAGCGTCCGACAGTTCGTCGAGGCCGGTGACCAGCCGGCCCTGGACCGGCAAGCGATAGACGCCCGACGGCGGCGGCGGCAGCACCGCGGCGTGGCCGAGCGGGCGCGGCTCGGGTCCGGGCAGCGCGGCGAGGCCGGCGGCGGTGGTGCGCGCTTCGCCCTCCTCGCCCATCCGGTCGAGCAGGTCGCGCGCGCGCTCGCCGAGCGCCAGCGCGCGGTCCGATTCGCTCAGCGCAGTGCGCCCCAGCGCCGTGGCGCGCGTGCGGTGCTGCGCCTCCAGGCTCGCCAGCGCGGTACGTTCGCGCTCCAGCCGGGCGCGGCCGCTCCGCAGCGCGTCGGCGGCCAGCGCCGCGCTTTGCCGCAGCCGCCGCGTCGTCTCCAGCTCGCTGCGGATGCCGGCCGTGCGGGTGCGGATCACGGGCAGCGCGCTGCCGAGCACCGCGCGGACGTGGACCAGATCGTCCACAGAGCCGGGCTGCGCGAGCGCCACTACCGTCGGCCGGCGTGCAAGCGAGGTCAGCGCCGCGAGCAGCCGCGCCACGGGCCGCTGCCCCTCGGCCAGCCGCGCGCGCTGGTCGGCGAGACGGCGGTTGGTCAGCGCCACCCGCGCGCTCGCGGCGGCAAGGTCCGCCTCCGCCGCCGACACGCGGGCGGCCAGCGCCGCCTCCTCGGCACGCGCGCGGGCAGCGGCGTCGCGCTCGCCCTTGGCGGCGCGGTCCAGCGCGTCGGCGCGCGCTTGCGCCGCGGCCGCGTCGCGCTTGGCGTCGAGCAGGCGCTGTTGCTGACGGTCGGGCTCGTTCCCCTGTGCAAACGCCGCGCGATCGGCCACCGCCGCCGTCATCGCCACCGCCGCCACCAGCGCCAGGATCGCCGCTCCCTTCACGGGGAGTCAGCCTTCGCGATGATAGGGGTGGTTGGCAAGGATGGAGGTGGCGCGGAACAGCTGCTCGGCGAGCATCGCGCGCGCCAGCATGTGCGGCCAGGTCGCGCGCCCGAACGAGAGAAGGAGGTCCGCGCCCGCGCGCTCCGCATCGTCGAAGCCGTCGGCGGCGCCGAGCAGGAACCGCGCCTCGCGCACGCCGTCGTCGCGCCAGCGCTCCAGCTTCCTGGCAAAGGCGACGGAGCCGAGCACCTCGCCGGTTTCATCGAGCACCACCCGCCGCGTGCCGGGCTCCAGCGGGGGGACCTTGCCGCCGGTGTCGGGCAATTCCGTCACGCGAGTCGGCCAGGCGATCCGCTTCAGGTAGCGGTCGACCAGCTCGGCCTCGGGCGAGCGCCCGATCCGCCCGCGCGCGACGATGTGGAGGAGCATGGTCTATTCCCGTGCGGGGCTAGGCTCGCCGAAGTCTTGCCCTTGCTGCACGCAAGTACAGCCCTTCGACAAGCTCAGGGCGAACGGGACAGGGCGCTCGGGCGTCAGACCTGCGCCGGTACCACGGGCGGCGCCGGCGCGTCGCCGAAGGCCCACATCCGCTCCAGATTGTAGAAGGAGCGCACCTCGGGGCGGAACAGGTGGACGATGACGTCGCCGGCATCGATCAGCACCCAGTCGGCGGTGGGCAGCCCTTCGATCCGCACCGGGCGGCCGGTCTCCGCCTTGATGCGCTCGGCGAGCTTGCCCGCCATGGACGCGACCTGGCGGGTCGAGCGGCCGCTGGCGATCACCATGTGATCGGCGATCGACGACTTGCCCGCGAGCGGGATCGTCATGGTGTCGACGGCCTGGTCGTCGTCGAGGCTCGACAGCACGAGCTTGTGCAGCGCCTCGATCTCTTCGGCATCGGACGCACGGACGGTCTGGGGATTGGTGGCCAAGTCAGCTCCTGGGTAGGTGGACTGGCCGGCCCAAGTGCCGGTGCCAGTCGGGATCGGCCGCACGGGCCTGCGTCGCGGACGTCGGGTCGGGGCGGAAGCGCAACAGCACCAGGGCCGGCAAACTCCACAACGTCCAGCTCTTCGCCTGGCTGGCGGGCCGTTGGTAGCGCCGCAGCCAACCCATCGCCGGAGAGGCGAGGGCCTTCCGATTATAGGGTGGCCGGGCGACAACCGCAATCGGCATCGTGCGCGCAATGTCCCGCCACCCACGCCAGCGGTGGAATTGCGCGAGATTGTCCGCCCCCATCAGCCAGATGAACCGCTGGCGGGGATAGCGCCGCTGGAGCTTGCGCACCGTGTCCAGCGTGTAGCGGGTGCGCAGGCGCGCCTCGATCGCTGTGGCGCGGATCGGGGCGCCGCGCGCCATGCGCCGCGCCGACGCCAGCCGCGCGACGAAGGGCGCCATGTCGGGCGCCCCCTGCTTCAACGGGTTGCCCGGCGACACCAGCCACCATGCCTCGTCGAGCCCCAGCGCACGCACCGCGCCGAGCGTGATGCGCCGGTGGCCGCGATGCGCGGGATTGAACGACCCGCCTAGAAGGCCGATGCGACTCAGGCGCCACGCTCCGGCTGGTTGAGCACGCCGGCCCGATAACCGCCCTGCAGCTCCATCATCCAGCCGGGATATTCGGCGGGCAGCTTGCTGACCTGATCGAGCGTCGCCAGCTCGTCGGCCGACAGCACCACGTCCACCGCGCCGAGATTGTCCTCGAGCTGGTCGATCCGCTTGGCGCCGACGATCACCGACGTGACATGGCGCTGATGGAGCAGCCAGGCGAGCGCGATCTGCGCCACCGACACGCCGTGCGCCTCCGCGATCGGGCGCATCGCCTCAACCACCTTGGGACCGCGCTGCTCGTCGACGGGCGGGAACGGCCGCTCCTCGCGGCGGCTGCCCTGCTCCTTGGCGCCTTCGGCCTGATACTTGCCCGACAGATAGCCGCCGGCGAGCGGGCTCCACACCATGATGCCGAGGCCTTCGGACTTCACCATCGGCACGATCTCGCGCTCCAGGTCGCGGCCGGCGATCGTGTAATAGGATTGCACCGTCTCGAAGCGATGCAGCCCGAGCCGTTCGGAAATGCCCAGCGCCTTCGCGATCTGCCACGCCGCCCAGTTGGACACGCCGACGTAGCGGACGTGGCCATGCTCCACCATCGTGTCGAGCGCGCGCAGCGTTTCCTCGATCGGCGTCGCCGCGTCGAAGCCGTGGATCTGGTACAGGTCGATGTAATCGGTGCCGAGCCGCTTGAGGCTCGCCTTGCACCCCTCGACGATGTGCTTGCGGCTGTTGCCGCGGGTGTTGATGCCCTCGCCCATCGGCCCCATCACCTTGGTGGCGAGCACCACGTCCTCACGGCGCAGGCCAACGTTCTTGATCGCCTGGCCGGTGATCTCCTCCGACAGCCCTTGCGAATAGACATCGGCGGTGTCGATGAAGTTGATGCCCTTGTCGACCGCCGCCTTGAGCAGCGCGTCGGCGCCGTCCTGCTTCACCGCGCCCATGTAGGCGAAGAACCCCTCGCCGCCGAAGGTCATGGTGCCGAGGCACAGTTCGGACACGAACAGGCCGGTGCGGCCGAGCGGATTGTAGCGCATGGGGAAACCTCGTGCGGCGCAAGTGCCGGGACCGGCATATGCGGTCGCAGGCAAGCCCGTTCAACGCCGGCCGGAGCCTTATCCTGGCGTCAGGCGGTACGCCATTGCTCGACCGGTGCGACCGTCACCGGCGGCAGCATTTCGAAACCCGGTTTGGCGAAGTAGAACCCCTGGATGTAGCGCACGCCGATCGCGCGCAGCGCGTCGAGCTCGCCCGCCGTTTCGATGCCCTCCGCGATCACCGTCACGCCCAGCGCGGCGCACATCTTCACCACCCCGTCGACGATCATGCGGCGCGGCAGGCTGGCGTCGAGCCCGCGGATCAGCTCCATGTCGAGCTTGATGATGTCGGGCTGGAACCGCGCCAGCAGGTTCAATCCTGCATGGCCCGCGCCGAAATCGTCGAGCGCGGTGCCAAAGCCCATCTTCTGATAGGTCGCAATGATGTTGGCGACGTGATCGGGGTCTACCATCTCCTCGTTCTCGGTGAACTCGAAGATGAGCCGGTCGGTGGGGAAGTTGGTGGCCTGCGCAGTCTTGAGCGTCAGCTGGATGCACGCGGCGGGCGAATAGACGGCGTTGGGCAGGAAGTTGATCGACAGGCGGGCGGCGGTGTCGGTCAGGCCGGCGCGCGCGGCGGTCTCGATCGCCTTGACCCGGCATTGCTGGTCGAAGGCGTAGCGGTTCGCCTCCGACACCTGCGACAGCACGCTCCCCGCGCTTTCGCCGGCGGGTCCGCGCACCAGCGCCTCATAGGCGAAGGGCACGCCCTCGACCACATCGACGATCGGCTGGAACGCCATGGAGAAGCGGAAATCGAGTTCCGCACCGTCGCGGCAGCCGGCACACGGGGCAGGACGGGGCGGAGTCGCGTGGTCGGCGGATCGCATGGACGCGATGTGCGTCGGAAATCGTTAAAACCGCCCTTTTGTCTTATGTTAGGATTTGCGGCGTGCTGTCGTTCAGCCCCGCACCTGCCCGGTGCCGCGGCCGACCCACTTGTACGTCGTCAGCCCCTCCAGCGCGACCGGCCCGCGCGCGTGCAGCCGCCCCGTGGCGATGCCGATCTCCGCACCCAGCCCAAACTCCCCGCCGTCGGCGAACTGAGTGGAGGCGTTCCACAGCACGATGGCGCTGTCGACCTCTGCCAGGAAGCGCTCGGCGACCGCGGCATCTTCCGCCACGATCGCGTCGGTGTGGTGCGAGGCGTGGCGTGCGATGTGTGCCAGCGCACCGTCGACCCCGTCGACCAGCGCCGCCGAAGCGATCGCCTCCAGATATTCGGTGTCCCAATCCTCGTCGCTCGCAGCGGACACCTCGGGGACAAGCTCGCGCACCTGCTCATCGCCGCGCACTTCGCACCCCGCCACCGCCAGCGTGCGCACCAAGGCCGTCGCATGCGGCCAGGCGCGGTCGATCAGCAGTGTTTCCATCGCGCCGCAGATGCCGGTGCGCCGCATCTTGGCGTTGACGACGATCCCCTCCGCCATCGCCGGGTCGGCCGAGGCGTCGACATAGACGTGGTTGATCCCGTCGAGATGCGCGAGCACCGGCACGCGGGCCTCTTCCTGCACGCGCGCGACCAGTCCTTTGCCGCCGCGTGGCACAATCAGGTCAATCGCTCCGTCCGCACGCAACATCGCGCCGACGGCGGCACGGTCGCTGGTCGGCACCAGCTGCACCGCCTCTGCGGGCAGCCCGGCCACCTCCAGCCCCGCCACGAACGCAGCATGGATCGCGCGGTTGGAGCGCAGCGCCTCAGACCCACCGCGCAGGATCGCGGCATTGCCGGCCATCACGCACAAAGCGGCGGCGTCGGCGGTAACATTGGGCCGGCTTTCATAGATGATGCCGATCACCCCGATCGGCACCCGCACCCGGGTGAGCGCCAGGCCGTTGGGCCGCTCGCTGGCGTCGATCACCTGCCCTACCGGATCGGCGAGCCGGCTCACCGCCTCTACCCCCGCCGCCATCGCCTCGACGCGCTTGGGATCGAGCGCCAGCCGGTCCAGCATTGCGCCCGACAGCCCTGCTTCGCGCGCCTGCGCCAGGTCCTCGGCATTGGCGGCGATGATCGCCTCGCCCGCATCGCGGATCGCCGCCGCCGCCGCGACCAGCGCCGCCGCCTTGGCCGGCGTCGGGGTCCGCGCCAGCCGCGTCGCCGCGCTGCGTGCGCTGGCGGCCATGCCGGCGACCAGCGCCTCGGGAGATCGGGTGTCGAGCATGGCCCGATCCTATCACCTGGCCGGCGCTCCGCCCAGCCTATCGACCGGCCGCGCGACTGGCGTTACGCTCCCCTGCCATGACGGGGGACATTCAAGCAGCGGGCGACCTGGTGACGGGCGCCCTGTGGAGCCGCGCGGCGGAGCCGCATGCGGGCGAGAGCCATGGCGCGCACGGCGCGCTGTGCCTCAACTGCGGCACGCGGATGATCGGTGCGCATTGCCACGCCTGCGGGCAGTCGGCGCACGTCCACAAGACGGTGGGCGCGATCGGGCATGAGATCGCGCACGGCGTGTTCCATTTCGAGGGCAAGGTGTGGCGCACGCTGCCGATGCTGGTGCGCCGTCCCGGCGAACTTACGCGCCGCTACATCGATGGCGAGCGCGCCCGCTTCGTGTCGCCGCTGGCGTTGTTCCTGTTCACCGTGTTCCTGCTGTTCGCGACGATCAGCTGGGTCGGCGGCGACATGGCGGAAGGGCTGACCCGGGCCCACAGCCTTGAGGAAAAAGCCGATTTCGCGAAAAAGCTGGATCGCGCCCACATCGAACTCGCCGACGCGGAGAAGCAGCGCGCCGCGGCCGTCGCCGCGCACCGGCCCTCCGGTGACCTCGACGTGCGCGTCACCGCGCTGCGCACCGTGATCAAAAGCCTGGAGACGACGCAAGGCGCGGGGATCGGCGACGGCGCCGGCCCGTTCACCGATATCCACACCGGCTGGGACAAGCTCGACCACGGCATCGCCAAGGCCAATGCCAACCCCGGCCTCGCCATCTACAAGCTGCAGTCGAGCGCCTACAAATATAGCTGGCTGCTGATCCCGCTCTCCACGCCGGTGGTGGCGTCGCTGTTCCTGTGGCGGCGGCGCTTCGGGCTGTACGACCACGCGATCTTCGTCACCTTCTCCCTCGCCTTCATGATGATCCTGGTGACGGCGGTGACGCTCGCCGGCGCGCTGGGGCTGCCGGGCGGATGGATCACGGTGATCATGCTGCTGGTGCCGCCCATCCACATCTACAAGCAACTGCGCGGCACCTATCAGCTGCGCCGCTATTCGGCGGCCTGGCGGATGGTGGCGCTGACCTGCTTCGCCTTCATGGTGCTGGCGGCATTCACGACGCTGCTGCTGCTGCACGGCCTGACGGAGTAGCGCGGCGCGTTCAACTCGTCGCGCTACCGGGGCGTCCTGTCGCGATTTGGCGTGGAGGTCAGCGTTACTGGCCTCTTTGCTGCACCCGGTTAACGCCGATCAACGCGCGCCCCGTCCGCTGCCGTACACCCGTGATGCGGCAATCGCGTGTGTGTTCAGTCGCTTACCTCTCCAGCGGATCAAGCCATGACCGATCTCAATGCACCCGAATATTATCGCCGTCGCGAGCAGCAGGAGCGCGCCCTCGCGGACGCGGCCAAGTCGCCGGCGATCGAGGAAATCCACCGCGAACTCGCCGAGCGCTATGCCGACATGGCTGCCAAGGCAGAAACGCCGGCGCCGCGCCCGCGCTTGCGGCTAGTGCACGCCTGAGAGCGCCGGGTTAGGCACCCTGCCCGTCTCGGCCGGGTGAGGCTCAGCGGCAGGGAAAGCGCTTCGCCAGCACGTGCGCATAGCCGTCCTTGAGCGGCAGCCGCTTTTCGGCCGGAGACAGCGCGTCGAGCCCGTCCAGCATCTCGAGGATGCCGATCGACTGGCCTTCGGGGACGCACGCGATCGGCTTCTTGCCCGCCGCCTGCCGCGCCGCGCGATCGGCCTTGAGCGATTGCGTCGCGTCCTGCGCCTCGCCGCGCAGCGTCTGGAAATCGGAGTTGAGCACCGCCCCCATGCCCTGCGCCTGCAACGCGCGGGCGCGGGTGACGAAGGTGCCGGTGGTCATCGCCGCGCTGGCCGGGGCGGCGAGAACGGCGGCGAGCGCCAGGGCGGACAGGGAGAAACGGAACATCGGCGGCACTCCAGCGAAGCACCGCCGATTAGGTTCCCTGGCCTGACCCGGCCCTGAACGTCAGGCGCCGAGCGGCGTCGGCGATCCGAACGGGCCGATCGGGCGCCGCGTCTTGGGGATCGAGGTGCCGGCACGCGGCACCGACGTCTTGGGTCCGCTGTCGATGCGGCCGATCTCCTCGCCGGCGATCAGCTTCTTGATCTCGTCGCCCGACAGCGTCTCATATTCGAGCAGCGCGCCGGCGAGCAGGTGAAGCTGGTCGAGATGTTCGGAGAGGACCGCCTTGGCGCGGGCAAGCCCGCCCTCGACGATGTTCTTGATCTCATCATCGATCAGCTGCGCGGTCGAGTTCGACATCCGCACCGGCTGCGACGACGAATAGCCGAGGAACGATTCGCCTTCGGGCTGAGCATATTCGACCGGGCCGACCTTGTCCGACATGCCCCATTTGGTGACCATGTCGCGGGCGAGACCCGTGGCGTACTGGATGTCGCCGGACGCGCCCGACGACACCTTGTCGTAGCCGAACACCACTTCCTCGGCGACGCGCCCGCCCATCGCCACCGCGAGGTTCGCGTACATCTTGTCGCGATGGTAGCTGTAGCTGTCGCGCTCCGGCAGGCGCATCACCATGCCGAGCGCACGGCCACGCGGGATGATCGTCGCCTTGTGGATCGGGTCGGACGCCGGCTCGTGGAGCGCGATGATCGCGTGGCCCGCCTCGTGATAGGCGGTCATCCGCTTTTCGTCCTCGGTCATGACCATGGAGCGGCGTTCCGCGCCCATCATGACCTTGTCCTTGGCTTCCTCGAACTCGGCCATCGCGACCAGCCGCTTGCCCTTGCGCGCGGCCGTCAGCGCCGCCTCGTTGACGAGGTTGGCGAGGTCCGCACCCGAGAAGCCCGGCGTGCCGCGCGCAATGGTGCGGCTGTCGACGTCGGGCGCCAGCGGCACCTTCTTCATGTGGACCTCGAGGATCTTGACGCGGCCTTCGATATCCGGCCGCGGCACCACCACCTGCCGGTCGAACCGGCCCGGCCGCAGCAGCGCAGGGTCGAGCACGTCCGGACGGTTGGTCGCGGCGATGATGATGATGCCTTCGTTCGCCTCGAAGCCGTCCATCTCGACCAGCAGCTGGTTGAGCGTCTGCTCGCGCTCGTCATTGCCGTTGCCGAGGCCGGCCCCGCGATGGCGGCCGACCGCGTCGATCTCGTCGATGAAGACGATGCAGGGCGCGCTCTTCTTGGCCTGCTCGAACATGTCGCGCACGCGGCTGGCGCCGACGCCCACGAACATTTCCACGAAGTCGGAGCCCGAGATGGTGAAGAACGGCACGCCCGCCTCACCCGCGATCGCGCGGGCAAGCAGCGTCTTGCCGGTGCCCGGCGAGCCGACCAGCAGCGCACCCTTGGGGATCTTGCCGCCGAGGCGTGCGAATTTCGTGGGGTCCTTGAGGAACTCGACGATTTCCTCCAGCTCCTCGCGCGCTTCGTCGATGCCGGCGACGTCGGCGAAGGTGACCTTGCCTTCCTTCTGCGTCAGCATCTTGGCGCGGCTCTTGCCAAAGCCCATCGCGCCCGAGCCAGTGTTCTTCTGCATCTGGCGCAGCACGAAGAAGGCGATGCCGAGGAACAGCAGGAAGGGCAGCGAATTGTACAGCAGCACCAGCCACACCGACGGCGATTCTTCCGGCTTGGCGGCGATCGTCACGCCCTTTTCGCGCAGCCGCTGGACGAGGCCCGGATCCTGGATCGGATACGCCTTGAACTTGTCGCCGGAGGTCAACGTGCCGGAGATCATCTCGCGGCTGATGTTGACGTCCTTGACGGTGCCCTCGTCGACCTTGTCGAGGAAGCTCGAATAGGCGATCGTGTTGCCGGTCGCGGTGGTCGAGCGCCCGTCCACCACCGTCACGAACAGCGCGAGGCCCACCAGGATCGCCACCCAGATCAGGAGGCTCTTCATCCAGGGATTGGTGCCGCCCTCGGGCTGCTTGTCGTTGTCGTTCATCGCTGCCGGATACCTTTCAGCCTCCAAGATAAGCGGGGCGAAGTTAATGGCAATGGAACAACACGGCGGTTTGCACGATCATTGCGACCGGCGGCGCGGCGCGGGCGCGAAATGCCAGCGGATACCGGCCGCATCCCCGCGCGGCTCCGCGATCACCTCGCCCAGCATCGCCCGGCGCTCTCCCCGCAGCGAATCGATCAGCCGCAACAGCCCCGGTCCGGTCGGGTCGCTCGTCGCATCGACATGCTCCAGGCACGCGCGCACCATGCGCCGGACGATCTCGCTCGGAAGGCCGTGCGGGTCCACGATCGCGCTGCCCTCGCCAAGGCTCGCCCGATCCTTCATCGCCCGCGACGCGGCCCAGCCGAGCGCGTCCTCCGCCTCACCGAGCGCCGCGACGCTGACGCCGATCCGCTCGACGTCGAGCCAGTCGGCGCCGGCGATCACCTTGCGCAGGCGGGCGCGGTCGAACCGATCGTCGACGTTGGTCGGATCGTCCACCGCCGCGATGCCGCAGTCGGCGACCAGCTTCGCCAGCTCGGCCCGTCGCCAGCCGAGCAGCGGGCGGACGGTGCGGACGCCCTTGCGCCGGATGCCCGCCAGCCCCGCCACCCCTGCGCCGCGGTTGAGCCGCATCAGCAGCGTTTCGAGCTGGTCGTCGCCATGGTGCGCAGTGGCGAGCCACGTCGCGCCGATCGCGTCGGCGTGCCCCTCTAGCAACCGATAGCGCAGCAGCCGCGCCCGCGCCGACAGGTTGGCGGTGCGCCCGGCGCGCGGCGGCAGGTCTCCGGCGAGGCTGGCGTGCGCGATACCGCGCTGGTCGCAGAGCCGCGCCACCATCGCCGCTTCCGCGGCCGATCCGGGACGCAGGCCGTGGTCCACCGTCGCCGCAAAGCAGCGATCGCCGAACACCTCATGCGCGAGCAGCAGCAGGGCCAGGCTGTCGGCACCGCCCGACACCGCCACCAGCACCGAGTCCCGGTCGACGTCGATCAGCTGCGCGCAATCGCCCCGGAACCGTGCGACGAGCCGCGGGTCCGGCCGCAACGCCTCATTGGCACTTCGCGGCGGCACGTCCCTTGGCGACATTGGCCTTCATCTCCGCCGACACCTTGGCGCCATAGACGTCGCCGAGTTCCGCATAGACCTTGCACGCGTCGGCCGGCTTGTTGAGCTTCATCAGCGCCTGCGCGAGGAAGAACAGGCTGTCCGGCGCGCGTTCGCCGTCCGGCATCTTCTTGTAATTGTCGTAGAATGCCATCGACGCCAGGCTCGGCTTGCCCTCGTCGAGGTATGATCGGCCGAGCAAATTCTGCGCGTAGCTGGCGCGCTTGGACTTGGGATAGGTGGCGACCACCTTCTTGAGCTGCGCCTCGGCTTCCGGATACTTCTTGGCGGTCCACAGGCGGTAACCGGCCATATAGGCGTCCTCGGCGGCGTCGCCGGTCTCGGCGCGGTCAACACTGGTCTCATCGGCGGCGGCGGCGGGCGCGGGACTCGCCGGGCGGGCTGCGGCAGGCCGAACTGCCGGCTGCGGGCGCGGCGGCGGCGCTTCATCGTCGGCCGCCGGAGCGCTCGGCCGCGGCGCGGCGGTGCCGACCGTCGCCAGCTTGGCATCGGTGGTGCGGCGATAGGCGTCGAATGCGTCCTGAAGCTGGCGCAGCCGATACTGGTTCTGCTCGATCTGGCCCGTCAGCGTCGCCATCTGCCCTTCCAGCGACCCGACGCGGGCGGTGAGGTCCGCGACCGCGCTGGTCGCCGGCACGCCCGGGGCGGGGCCGGCATCCGGCGTGGCGGTGATGTCCGGCTGGATGTACTGGCCCGCCCCGCCGGGAAACACCTTGCGCTGCACCGCGCGCATTTCGCTTTCGAGCTTGCCGACACGCGCGTTGACGTCCTGTGCCGAGGCGACGGACGGGACGGCGACGCCGGCCAGCGCGACGGCGACGAAAAACCTGGGCATCACGATCACCCCCGAAGGATGGTTAACGAAGACGGTATAACGCACATCCCGCCTGTCGCCAGCCTTAAGGCGCACGTTCACGGCCCGACCTTGAGGCCCGACCTAAGGCGTCGTGTCGAGCGGCCCGGGTGGCGGCGGATTGGCGGCGGATTGCAGATTCGCCCGCTGCGTCTCGGTTAGGTGCCGGCGCGGCGTCGCCGGCTTGGCACGCGCAGGCTTGGCATCCTTCTTCTTCGCCGCGGCGGTGGCCTTGTGGGGCGCAGCCGCGGTGGGTGCGGCCGCGGGCGTTGCCCCCGCGAGCGGCGCGACCGCCCCCGTAACCGGCGCGCCAGATGCGGCCGCGGCAGGAGCCGGAGCCCCCGAAGCCCTCGCCGCGAGAGCAGCTCCGCCGACCGGCACATCCTTGATCGCCCGATCGCCACTGCCGAGCGGCGGCACCGCCGACCCGTTCAGCGTCACCGACAGCTTGTCCGGGCGGCCTACGTCGATCATCGGGTTGTTGGCGTCGGCCGGCACGTCGAAGTGATCGCCGGCCTTCATGGTGCCCTGGAACAGCGCCTTGCCGGCGGCATCATGGACACGCAGCCAGACTTCGTCGGTGGCGGTCAGCGTCACCTGCTGGCCCACCGGCGTCGGCGTGGGCGTGGGGCTAGGCGCCGCTGCCACCGGGGTATAGGCGGGCGCCGGCTGGGAGGAGCTGCCGCCGCGGAACAGGTTGGTGCCGTACCACAGGCCGATCAGGATCAGCACCGCCAGGGCGATACCGACACCGATGATCGCGACGCCGCGCGACGGCACGCGCGCCGGATCGGCAATCTCGTAGGGCGTATATTCGGGCTGGCGGCGGCCGAGCTTTGCCACCTCCTGCCGGACGATCCCGGCGACCTCCACCTCATCCGCCCCGACCGCGCGGGCGTAGGCCTTGGCGAAGCCGACTGCATAGGTCGTGGAGGGCAGGTCGGCGTAATTGCCGGTCTCGATCGCCTCCAGGTGGCGCAGCGGGATCCGGGTGCGCGCGCCGACCTCTGCGAGCGACAGCCCCGCGGTGTTGCGCGCGGCCAGCAGGATCGCACCGGCACCGGTCGGCGACGCAGACGCTCCCAACGGTCCCGACGCCGCCGCGCTTGCTGGGCCGGGTTCAACCTCGTCCATCATCGTCTCCCCACGCGGCGCAGGCGCCAACACATCCCGGTAACCCCCGGTCTCCCAAACGCCGCACGGCAAGTCAACGCGCGCTTACCACTTGATCCCAGGATCACGCCAGTTCGACTTCCTGCGCGGCCGCCCAGGCGGTGAGCTCGGCGCGAACGTCGCGCGGCGGATCGGCGAGCAGCGTCGCCATCTTCGCCGTGATCGCGTCGAGATCGAGCGAGCGCACCATCGCCTTGATCGGGCCCACCGCGGCGGGCGTGATCGACAGGCGCTGAAGGCCCAATCCGATCAGCGCCATCGCCTCCAGCGGCCGCCCGCCCATCTCGCCGCACACCGCCAGCGGCACGCCCGCCGCGCGCGCCGGCGCGACCACCCGCGCGAGGAAGCGCAGGATCGCGGGGCTCAGCCAGTCGTAGCGCTCCGCGAGCTTGGGATTGGCGCGATCGGCCGCGAACAGGAACTGCGTCAGGTCGTTGGTGCCGACCGAGAGGAAGTCGATCCGCGGCAGCAGCACGTCGAGCTGCTCGGCGAGCGCCGGCACCTCGAGCATCGCGCCATAACGCACCTCCTGCGGCAGCCGCCGGCCGCGCGCGCCGATCCACGCCCGCTGCGCCTCGAACAGCGCCTTGGCCTCGTCGAACTCCCACGGCTCGGACACCATCGGGAACATCACGTTGAGGGTGCGGCCGCCGGCAGCTTCGAGCAGCGCACGCGCCTGCACCTTCATCAGCCCGTCGCGCTCCAGCGCCAGCCGGATCGCGCGCCAGCCCATCGCCGGGTTCTCCTCGTCGGCGTCCTCCTTGTTGAGGTAGGGCAGCGCCTTGTCGCCGCCGATGTCGACGGTGCGAAAGATCACCGGCCGCTCGCCGGCGACGTCGAGCACCTCGCGATAGAGGCGCTGCTGGCGCTCGCGCTGCGGCAGCGTCGCGGAGACCAGGAACTGGAATTCGGTGCGGAACAGGCCGATCCCGTCCGCGCCGGTGATGTCGAGCGCGGCCACGTCGTCGCGCAGCCCGGCGTTGACCATCACCGTGATGCGATGGCCGTCGCGGGTCATCGGCGGCACATCGCGCAGCGCCGCGAACGCCGCGCGGCGCTTCTGGCGGAGGAGTTGCTTGGCCTCGAACGCCTCCTCCATCGCCGTCGAGGGCCGCACGAAGACATTGCCTTCCAGCGTATCGAGCAGCAGCATGTCGCCTTCGGCGATCAGCCGCCGCACCTCACGGACGCGGCCCAGCACCGGCACGCCCATCGCGCGCGCGACGATGGTGACGTGGGCCGTCAGCGACCCTTCCTCCAGGATCACGCCCTTCAAGCGGCGCTTGTCATATTCGAGCAGCTCGGCCGGGCCCAGATTGCGCGCGATCAGGATCGTGTCCTGGCGCAGCCCCATCTGCGCCGCCGTCCCCATCTGCCCCGAAACGATGCGCAGCAGCCGATTGGACAGATCCTCCAGGTCGTGCATCCGGTCGGCGAGCAGCGGATCGTCGATCTGGCGCATGCGCTGGCGGGTGCGCTGCTGCACCCGTTCGATCGCGGCCTCGGCGGTCAGCCCCGAGTCGATCGCCTCGTTGATCCGCCGTGCCCAGCCTTCGTCATAGGCGAACATCTTGTAGGTCGCGAGCACCTCCTTGTGCTCGCCATCGACGCCGAACTCGGCCTCGCGCGTCATCCGGTCGATGCCCTCGCGCATCTTGTCGAATGCGGCATAGACGCGGTGCCGCTCGGCATCGATGTCCTCGGCGACGGTGTGCTCGATCTGGATGCGCGGCTGGTGAAACACCGCCTGGCCCGCGCCCATGCCGTCGACGAGCTTCTGCCCGGACATCCGGATCGGCACCGTCGACTGCGGCCGGTTGCTGGCGGCCGCGGCGCTGTCGATCAGCCCGGCATTGGCGATCAGCTCGCTCAACACCATCGCCACCGTCTGCAACGCCTCGATCTCCACGTCGTCATAGCGGCGCGGATCGGCATGCTGCACCGCCAGCACGCCGACGGCCCGCTCGCGCCGGATGATCGGCACGCCCGCGAAGCTATGGTAGCGCTCCTCGCCCGTCTCGGGCTTGTAGGCGAAGTCCGGATGGCTCGCCGCCTGGTCGAGGTTGAGGATCTCGACATCCTCGGCGATGGTGCCGACCAGCCCCTCGCCCAGCGCCAGCTTGGTGACGTGCACCGCCGCCTGGTCGAGCCCGCGCGTCGCGAACAATTCCAGCACGCCTTCACGCAGCAGATAGATGGAGCAAACCTCGCTATCCATCGCCTCCGCGATGATGCCGGTGACGCTGTTGAGCTTCGCCTGCGCCGGCTGACGCGAGGCCATCACGTCATGCAGGTTGACGAGAATCTCGCGGGCGGAGGCGGCGGCCGAAACGGGCATGACGTTACGGCTACCAGATGCCGCGCCTGGGTGCCACGCAACAAAAGCGTCCGGCGTCCAGCAGCAACACTATGTGTCGAACAGCCCGTCCTGGCTCCCCGCCGGCGGGTTGAGCCCCAGGTGTTTCCACCCGCCGGCGTTGAGCACCCGCCCCC
>Ga0210040_10002848_pt1 | contig 23976 bp, 5 predicted proteins | sample CryGeyCG12114_NA_FD_185462 | JGI IMG/M metagenome (GOLD analysis project Ga0210040, IMG submission 185462) | Groundwater microbial communities from aquifer - Crystal Geyser CG19_WC_8/21/14_NA (SPAdes) (version 2) | ecosystem: Environmental > Aquatic > Deep subsurface > Groundwater | place: USA... | reverse complement strand
CTAAAATATAAAGATAGTAAAAAGAAAGCTAGTAGCTATATAACTATTACTAATAGCTAGCTTTAATAGAAAAAACTATACTATAATAAATAAGGATTAGAGTACTACTAAAAAAAAAAAAGTTAAATAAACTTTAAGTAAAATATAGATATAAGCTAAAAGAGTAAAGAAGTAAAGAAGAAAAAAGAGTCTTAGAAAGTAAAGTAAAGGCCTATTAAAGAAAAAGAGAATAAGTAGTAGTTTATATAGGTAAAGTTATATACTTAAAAGCTAGATAAAGAATATTTAGAAGTTACTAAGAAGATATAATATTTAGACTATATATAAATAAAGCTATTCTACTTACTTAAGTAGTATAAATAGTATTCTAGAAGCTACTAGTAGCTATATAGCGTATAAAGCTAAAGCTTAAAGAAAAATAAAAAGAAAATTTAGTACTACTAGTTTTAATATAATAAGTAAAGCTAAAATAGAGAATAGAGTAAACTAAAGGAGCTATAGTAAGATTAGTAAGAATTATATTTTATAATTCTTTAGTAGTAAGACTTATATAAAGCTTAGTAAGTATCTCTAATAATAGCTTAGCTTTAAGTATATCTAGATTATTTTTATCTAAACTTATATCTTAAGTAGTATATAAAGTATAAAAAAAGTAAGTTAGAAAACTAAGAAGCTATTAAAGAGAAGTTAGAAACTTAACTATAGAGAAGAACTTATTAGTATTAAAGCTCTTTTTAAGTACGTTAATACTACTACTATTAGCTTCTAGTTTAGAAGTATTAGATCTAGTAGCTATATTATTTATAATCTAAAGCTAGAGATTATTATCTTCTTATAAGTAGAAGAGAGTTAAGTTTTTATTTATTATATAATTAAAAAGCTCTTTAGAAGTAGTATAAGTAGTAGTTAAATTATAGTTAGTAAGGTAATTATTAGTAGCTAGCGTAGTAAACGCGTTTTCTTCTATAGTAACTTTAGCTTCTTATAGCTTTTATACTTTAATAGCTAGAATTTCTTTAAGCTACTAGAAAAGTATCTAAATAAGAGACTCTTTAAGAGCTTAAACTTATATAACTATACTTAGAATAAGAGCTTTACTAAAAGCTATTTAAGTATAATAATTATAAGAGATAAAGTAAGTACTTATTAAATTATACTACTATAAATTAAGATAGTCTAGAATATTTAAAGTAAGTATATTAAAGTTACTTATAAGATAAAATTTAAGCTTTAGATAAGAAGTTAGTAAGAATATTAAGAAGACTAAGAAAAGCTAAATAGAAGAGCTATTAGAAAACTTATAAAAGAAAAAGTAGTAAGTAGAATTATTCTTATATATATAATTTATATATATACTTTAAAATATAATATTACTATTAAGAACTATTAACTAGTAATTCTTAAAAACCTTTTTATTTCTACTACTATAATAATAGCTATATTTTATTTTAAAGTCTTAAAGTTTACTCTTAGAAGTATTAATAGTATATTTAGTAGTACTTTTATAATACTAGCTAATAAGAGTAATAATATTAGCTTCTAAGAACTTATACTTTAAAGACTTATAAAAGTAAAAAAACTCTAAGACTATAGTTAAGTATATAATAAAGTTAATAAGAAGTCTAGTTATAAGTAAAGTATTATTAGTAGTTTTCTAAGTACTTTATAGAAGAGTAAGCTAGAAAAGCTATAATTTTAAAGTAAAACTCTCTAAGTAGATATAGTATATAAAGTCTTAAAGGTTAATAATAAATATAATATTAATCTTTTTATCTATATACTTATCTACTAAAGTAAAAAGTATTTACTACTAAACTTTTAAAAGAAAACTTATAAATTTAAAAAATACTTATAGTACACTTAAATACGCTTATAAGTAAATAGTAGTATACTATAGTTATAGAGCTTAGTAGTATAGTTACTAGAATTACTAGAAATTAAAACTTATTTTAATAGTATAAAAAGCTTAAAAGTAGTAGTATAAAGTTTCTTAAAAGTCTAAAGTAGTACTATTATAAAAATAAAGTAGTAAGTAAGAAATAATTAGAAAGTCTAAAGTAAATATAGAGTAGAATAAAGTAGTAGAGTATAGTAAGTAAAGTAAAAGTAAGAAGTATAATAGTAATATATAAGATAGTAGTAGTAAAATAGATAGAAGTAAAAAGTTTTTATTATTATAAAAAGTAATATTATTATAGCTAAAAAGCTATTAGTTATTAGAATCTAAGTAAATAAGGTAATAGACCTATATAAGCTCTATAATAATAGTAAAAGAAATTAGAGTCTAAGAAGTTAGAGAGCGTATAGCTAAAAGATAGTTAGAAAAAAAGTTAGAAATATAGAGTTAAAAGCTAGTAATATTATAAAATAAAAAGAGTTTATACTAAAAGAAGAAGCTAATAAAAAAATAGAGACTATAAAACCTTAGTTTTACGCTTTACTAAAATTAGTAGCTAGAAGTTAGTAATATTATTTATAAAAGATAATAATATTATTATAAAACTAAAAGCTTATTAGAAGAGTATACCTTATAGAACTTAGACTAAAAGAGGAATATAGTAATATAGTAAAGAGATTTTAGTATATAAGAGATATAAAAACGCTTTTTAGATTTTAATACTCTTTAGGTAAGCTAAAGAGATTCTAATAGTAATAGCTATAAATAGTTAAAATATTAGCTAAAGAAGAGCTCTTATATAGCTTTCTAAGTACTTTTTAGCTACTAGAGAAAAAAAAAAAACTTTTTTCTTTTTAGTAAAAGAAGAAAATAAGCTTAAATAAGACTAAAAGGAACGTAATATATAAATAATAACTTTAAAGTAATAATAATATAGTAAAGTAAAGGTATTTAGAGCTTTACTTTATAAAATTAAGCTTAATTATAGATTAAATTTAATACTAAGAAGAAAATAAAACTACTAAGAAGCTCTTAACTATACTTCTAAAGACAAACTAGTATAGTAAAGAAAGATAAAAGTATAAGAGTACTATAGTAAACTTAGTAGTAGTAAACTACTTATAAAAAAGTACTTAAATATAGAGACTTTTTATATATAGATATAGATTACTTTTTATAGAATAAAAAATAACTATATATGTAGACTAAGTAATTCTATATTTAAAATAATAAGTAGCTATTAAAAGTATAAGCTATAAGCTACTAGCTTAAAAGCTTTAAGTAGAAGTTAAGACTAGTAAAAGCTTAAGAGACTATAGTAGTACTAATAAAGTATAATAAGCCTATTTTAGAAAACTAAGTATATAGATAAGCTTATATAACTTATTAGTAAGTTAGGTTTTCTAAAGTAAATACTTAAGCTAATTATAAAGAAGAAATATAGTATTAGTAATTCTTTAAGTAAAAAAGATTAACGCGTTAAGCTACGCTATAAATTAGTTATAGCTAAAAGCTATTTAGTAAAGTAAAGTATAAAAAAGAAAGTACTTAATTAAAGAAGTCTAAAAGAACTACTTCTTACTTACTACTACTACTTAGATTAAGGAAATTATAGCTTAAACTCTAACTAAGCCTTTAGAAAACTTACTAAGTAGAGAAAGTTACTATTATAATAATTAAGTACTTATAATATACTTAGACTACTATACTTTCTTAAAATAACTATTATAATTATATCTATTACTAACGTATCTATATAGCTAAGTAATAACTAAATAAAGAAAGTATTACTTAAGCTTAAATAGCTTAAGAATATCTAATAGCTTTTTAGTTAGAGTAAAAAAGACTAGAAATATCCTAATTTAGATAGAGTATTCTATAGATAGCTTATTAGAAAAATAAACTAAAAAGTCTTTAAAAATAGCTTTAGTAAAAATAAAAAGAAAGCGCTCTATAAGTAGTAAAGTAAAAGAAGAAAAGTATAGAAAGAAGAAAAAAAGAAGTAATAGAAGTATTAAGCTATATTTAAAAGATAAGAATAAATAATACTAAGTAGTATAAAGTTTAGAGTCTAGCTAAAAAAGGTTTAGATAAAGTTTTAAAGAGTACTAAATAAGCGTAGAATTAGAAAAAAAAAGCTAAAAAAAGAAAAAAATAAAGTAAAGAAGTATTAGATTATAAGAGCTAAAGAGACTATATAAGAAGATATATTAGTATAATTATAGAGCTAATAGTAAGCTAAAGAAGACTTAGAAAACTAAGTAAATAAGTAATATTAATATAATATTACTAGTAAACTTAAACGTTATAAAAGTAACTAAGTTACTTAGAAAGTAATTCTAGAGAGCTTCTATAGCACTTATAAATAAATAATATAAAAGTCTTAAAAGCTACTAGAGCTAAATTACTACTTCTAACTACTTAATTTTTATTAAAAGTAATACTACTTAGATTATAATTACTTACTTACTAATTATTAAAGCTAATAGTAGAAGAATAAAAAAAAGAAGTATAAAGTAAAGCTAGAACTTAAAAAGCCTTATAAAGGTTAGCCTAGAACTTAGTAGTAAGATTATATTTATTATTATTAGAAAGCTTTTCTAGTAAGCTAACGCTACTAATATTATTACTAAGAATTTTATTATTATCTATAGCGCTAATACTTTTAGAAATAGTAAAGTTATAAAGAAATATATAATTTAAATAGTAATTATACTTATATTATATCTACCTTTACTTAAGAAGACTTACTTACGTAGGTAGTATAATAAGGTTAAGCTCTAACTCTAAGCCTAAACTATCTTTAGTAGTAGAAATAAGCTTATCTTTCTCTTTAGCTTTTTTATTTTTAGTACTATACTTAGAAATAGTATTTTTTTTTCTTAAGTAGCTATTAGAGTCTTTTTAAGATTAGTAATAGTATCTTTTTAAGTTCTATAAGTAGACTTAAATAGTAAAGCTTAAAAAGTAGTAAAGATATTATCTTTTAAAAGATACTTAGTACCTAGTATATCTTAAAAAGTATAAGAAATAGTAGTAGACTTTATCTAAGAAGTTAGTAAAAAGATTAAAAAGCTAGAGAAAGTAATAATAAAAGTACTATTAGAAAACTTATAGTAGAAAAAGTAGTAATTAAGTAAGCTAGTAAAGAAATAGTTTATATATACTCTACTAAGTATTAGTTTACTATTAAAGATAACTTAAAAGTAATAAAGATATACTTTAGAGTAATTTATAAAAAAGTAGTAGCTATATAACTTTATAGAATTCTCTTTAAGTCTTAAAGGCTTTTTACTTTTTTAGACTATAAGACTAAAGATAATAGTACTATAAGATATACTAAAGATAAGAGTCTCTACGTAACTATTAAAAAATTTATACTTAGTATTATTATTAAGATTAAAATAGCTACTAACTATCTTTTAGCTCTTATTAATAAAGTAAGTAGAGTTTTTAAGAATATAGTAGTTATAAAGTATCTTATTACTACTTTCTTAAGTAAAGAAAGATATAAAGTAAGAGCTAAAATAGAAACTTTATTAGTATTTAATTTCTATAAAGTTAATAAGGTTATTAATAAATTAGTATAAGATCTTATTATCTTTATATTTAAAAACTATAGTAAAAAATATTAGCTAAATAGCTCTTAGAAGAAAAAGTATAAAAAGGATAAATATATATACTACTTATTTACGTAATTATAGCTAATAATATTATACTTATAGTTAAAGAACTTAAAGTATTATAAGCTAGTACTACTAGTATAAGGACTAGATCTAACTCTACTAAGTCCTTATAAAAGAGTAGTAATAAGTAACTTACTAGTTACTAAGTTAGATACTATATATATACCTTATACGTCTTCCTCTCTCTTCTAGATTCTAGTACTAGAATCTAAAAAGTAGGTAGGTAGTATATATAGTAGCTTTAAAGTAAGCTCCTTTTTTATAAGTTAAGTATAAAGACTAGATCTAACTCTACTAAGTCCTTATAAAAGAGTAGTAATAAGTAACTTACTAGTTACTAAGTTAGATACTATATATATACCTTATACGTCTTCTTCTCTCTTCTAGATTCTAGTACTAGAATCTAAAGAGTAAATAAGTAGTATATATAGTAGCTCTAAAGTAAGCTCCTTTTTTATAATTAAGTACTAGATAATATAGCTAAAGCTCTATAAGACTTATATAGTAAAGCGTCTTTACGTAGAGATAAGTAGTATATTAATCTCTAGTATCTAGATATAAAGTCTAGAAAGTACTTAGGCTTTTACTATTAGAAAGGTATAGAGAGAGATTCGAACTCTAGACCTTTATATTCACTCCTTCCTAATAGAGGTTAAGTTACTTAAGTATAAGGACTAGATCTAACTCTACTAAGTCTTTATAAAAGAGTAGTAATAAGTAACTTATTAGTTACTAAGTTAGATACTATATATATACCTTATAGCTAGGAACTATACATAATAGTTATATAGTAATTTTTAACTAAGTAAGTATAGTAAAAAAGGCGTATATAGTAGAAAAGAGTAAAAGAAGTATATAAGAGGTAATTAGAGAGTCTAAAGTAAGTATAAAATAAAATAAAGTAGTAAAGCGTAGTAAGTAAAGTAAGTATAGTAAGCGTAATAGTATAATAAGAAATAAGAAGTATATAGTAAAGAAAGAGAAGAAGTTCTAGTAAAAGTAAAATAAGATATTATAATATAATAGCTAAAGCGCTATTAGTTACTAGAGTCTAGTTACTAAAGTCTATATATAAGCTAAGTAAAGTACTTAATAATAAAAGTAAAAGTAAGTAGTACTCTTCTAAAAGTAGTTTAGTAATATATAGATTTAAATTATAAAATATACTATTAGAAAAAAAGAATATAAGAGTAGGAATCTTAGAAGCTATAGAAAGTTAATTATAAATTTTAAAGCTATAATTTAAAAGAGTTTATAATACTTTATAGCTATAGATTATTATAGATATTATAAGAAGTTAGAGAATAAGCTAATATAAAAAGTAAAATTAGTTAATAGTAGAAAGGAATAAAATAGCTATTAAAAGATAATTAGAAGTAGACTATAAACTAAAGACTAGGTATTTTAGAAGAGTAAGATAACTATAAAAGTAGAGAATATATTACTAGCGTAAGTTTTCTTTTATATTAAGAATATTATATTAGTAGCCTAAAAGGTAGTTAGAAGTATAAGCTAGTAACTTATATAATATTAAGTAGAGAATAACTAAAGAGTACTTTTCTAAATACTTCTTAGTAAAAAGAGAAAAAGAAAAGGCTTCTTTTTTTTTAGTAAGAGAAAAATATAGTAAAGAAATATAGAAATAGTTAGCTAAAAGGTAATTAGAAAGCTAAAGAAGTAGTTAAGATAAGTAGAATAAATTTAAAAAGGGATTAGACGCTTAAGGAGCGTAAATAACTAATAATATACCTAATAATAATATAACTATATTTACATTAATACCTAATAGGTATTTAGAGATAATAAGTACTCTACTATAGTAGTAAAAGAGTAAGTAGCTTATATAGCTTATATTAAGCTAGAATTACTTTATAATAAAGTATATAAGCTTAATAATAGTTAGTAATATCTTTTTATATTTTTTTTTAAGTATATTAGTATTAGAGCTTTTCTAACGTATATTATATACTAAAATAACTAGCTATTAAGTTATTATAGTATAGCTTTATAGCTTCTACTTTCTTCTTAGTAGTAGTAAGTATTTTTATACTATTATACTCTACTATAGAGTAGTTTAGGCTAGTTTAGCTTACTTCTTTTAATAATTTATTAGATATACTTTTAGAGGTTTTTTCTAGTATACATCTTTTATCTATAGCTTCTAGTTCTCTAAGCGCTATTTATTTAGCTTTTTAGAACTAGTAGAAAGCTTTTTTTTAGCTTAAACTATTTTTTAGTTTACTCTAAAGCTTATATAGTAATAGCTACTACTAAGAGTATATTTTTTCTTTACTTAGATAAGATATTATATAATAGTTATATAAATATCTAGTTATACTTCTAAACTAGCTTCTAAACTTTTACTATATAGTTAGGCTGCCTTAAAGGGCTATCTATAAAGTTAGTAGCTTTAAGGTAATAGCTAAGTATAAAATTATATTATATTAATACTAGATATAACTATACTTAGTAGTAGTTAAGGGTTTTAGTCTTTATAAACTACTTTAAGTTCTAATAATTAGTTAAGATCTTAAAATAGATACTCTTAAAGTATTATTACTAGTATTCTAGACTTTTAATAATTATAAGTAGCTCTTAATTATATATATTATAGTTATACTTTACTATAATTAGCTTATATAAAAAAAAGTTAATAAGTTACTATTAGAGCTTCTTACTTTCTTTTAGTACTAATTAGCTTAAAATACTATATATAGTACTACTAAAGGTGTTAACTTCTACTTTTATTTCTTTTCTTTACTTAAAATAAGCTAAAATAAGAACTTCTAAAAATATGTCTTTAAGGCTTTAAAAAGCTACTTTACTTTTCTCTCTAATATCTAAGTATTAACTTTCTTCTTTTTTTATTTAAAGGCTACTTCTAGCTATACTTAGGCTTTTCTAAGTTAGAATAGTTAAGAGTAATACTAATTTAGAGAAACTAGTAATAAATTAGTAGTAGTAGTTTATAAAGCCTATAAATATATAGATATTATAAACTATATATAGTAGTAGCTATTCTTAAATAGTCTTAACTCTTTCTAAGTTAGTACTAATACTTTCTAGTATAATAATATAGCTAAAGTACTCTATACGCTATATATACTATTTATACTTCTTAAGCTTAATATATAGCTTTATATAGTATAATCTTATAAGTACTTCTTTAATATACTCTATATACTATTCTTTAGTATTAGAAAAAATAAAGATATTATCTAAGTAGATAATATAAAATACGTTAATTAGGCTAGCTAACATCTTATTAATAAAGCTTTAAAACTAAGTAAGAGCGTTTATAAAGCTAAAAGGTATAATAGTATACTTAAAATAACTATACTTTATATAAAAGATAGTCTTCTATTTATTACTTTTTTTAATTTTAAGCTTATAGTATACCTCTTAAATATTAAGCTTTATAAACTACTTAGCTTAAGTAAAACGCTCTAAAGACTTTATAATTAGAAAGAAAGAACTTTAGTTCTTAATAGTAATTTTATTTAGACTTTAATAGTCTATATAAAGGCGTAAGCTCTTATTTTTCTTCTTAGTAAAAAGTATAAGTACTCTTACTAAGGATTTAGATTATTAGATCTACTCTTATACTATATATTCCTTTAAGTACTTCTTTAAGATCTCTAACTTAGTTAGTAAAAGGTTATATAAGAGTTAATAGGGTAGTATAGTAGAGAAATATAGAGATAGTTAGCTAAAGAGTAATTAGAAGGCTAAGGAGGTAGTTAAAATAGGTAGAATAGATCTTAAAGGGGATTAGACGCTTAGAGAGCGCGAATAACTAATAATATACCTAATAATAATATAACTATATTTATATTAATACCTAATAGGTATTTAGAAGTAATAAACGCTTTACTATAGTAGTATAGCTCTAAGTACTAATTTAATAGCTAGATTATATTTACTATACTTAGTAAAGATCTTAGAGTTATCTTCTAAGCTTACGTTAGTAAACTTAGTATACTTAGGTAGTACTTAGCCTATACTAAGTTATTCTAGCCTAGTTTAGCTTACGAAGTTAATAAGATATATATATAGATCTATAGTAGGATTATATATAATTTTCTTAAACTTAATAGCGTCTTTACTAGCTATTTTCTAAAACTAGGCTATATTTTTAGCTTTTATTCTATAAAAAAGTATACGCTAGCTAGTATAGCTTATTTTAAAGTTAACTATATTAATCTAAAGTAAGCTAAAGTATACTTTATACTTTACTAGTTCTACTATAATAAATAGTATATAGAAAGTCTTAACCTTTCTATAAGAATTAGTAATAGTAGTATCTATAGTAGTAATACTATATACTAAAAGATTACTTTTATTTATACCTTTAGTAATAAGCTTTAAAAAAGAGTTAATTAGAAGGCTTAGCTCTTTAGCTAAGTCTACTTAAAGTAGATTAAGCTAAGAACTTCTATTAATTAAGGTATTTATAGAAGTACTTAATCTTACTAATAGTTTTACTATTAAAAAATATAATAGTATTAAGTATAGAGCTTCTCTAAAAGTACTAAAGTTTTTCTTTTTAAAGTTTAGTATAATATAAGTAGTAAAATAAGCCTCTAGTCTTTTTACTTTTTATTTTTTTTTATAAAAAATTAGCTAAAGCTAGACTATAGCTTATTAAACTTAAGATAGTTTAGCTTAATATACTCTACTTCTCTATACTTATAGTAAGTTAGCTTTAAGTAGTCTATATTAGCGCTACTTACTATAAGCTATCTTAGGCTATTTTAGTCTAAAGTAGTATACTTAGCTTTTTTTAAAAGTTTTTATATCTTTTCTTTCTTATTTAAATTTATATAAAGCTAGTACTTACTTTTTTTTACTAAAGTATCTTAAAGTTCTTTTATTTTATAGTTTTAATAATAGCTAAAGTTAGTAGCCTTTTCTAGTAAAGTAAGTATATTATATTACTCTACTAGAAGCTTTATAAGATCTTTATAGATATCTTTTTATAGTACTACTATAAACTTTAGTACTTTTATTATCTTACTATATAATAAACTAAGTTCTTTTTAATATAAGTAAAAATAGTCTAATAAGTCTATTAGTAATTAGTTTATATACTATAAAGTAGTACGTAATACTTTATAAGTATATTATTAGCGTTCTTAAAGTATCTTAAAAGAGTTAAATATAACTTACTTAAGTTTATACTAAGTTAGAAGTACTAGCTTTAGTAGTAAAGTATATATACTTTAAAGAGACTTTAGCAGCTCTAATATATATATTATACTAAAGTTAATCTTTAAGTTATTTATAAGGAAATTTATAAATAAGCGTTTAAAGTATAGCTTATAGTTATGTTCTTAATAGTTAAACTTAGTATAGTTATATTAAGTAAACTTCTTAAAAGCTTTAAAACGTAGTAAAGAGTATAATAGCTTAGCTAATATAATTATCTTTTTTACTTACTTACTACGCTTAAAGTATAAAGTAGTAAAGTTACTTATATTAAAGTAAGCTTTTATTACTTTTAGTATATTTAGCTCTTCTTAGAAGAGCTCTTATTACTTCTATATATATAAAGCTTCTAACTTTTTAAGTTATATAATATATTTTACTTTAAGTTAAGCTATTATAGTCTAGTATAGCTTAGTAGAAAGCTACTAAGGCTTATTAAGAGTTAGCTATACCTTTTTATTATTATTAGACTTACTTTAATAAGCTTTATCTTAGAGATCTTTATCTTTAACTTTAATAATCTTAAGAATAGAAGATTCTAGAAGATTATTAAGGCCTAATTAGCTTTAATTCTCTTATAGAGTCTCTATAGTACTTAGTCTAGTTTTTAATTAAGTTAGTATTTTTACTCTTTCTATTACGTATTAAAGGAGAGTAATTAAAATATTAAAATATAGTTATAAAGTAGATATAAAAATAAGTATAAAGTAAAGATAGTATATAATTATTAAGAAAGATAGACTAATTACTACTATTAGAAGTAGTAGAAAGTCTATCTTATATAGCGTAGGGCTATCTTACGCTACGTAAGTAGAACTAGCGCCTTCTACGCTACTATTCTAATATTAAATACTAAGATAGAGCTAGTTTTAAGTAAAAAGTTAACTATCTTCCTTTACTATATATATATATCTCTAGATAGTAGTTAGTACTAAGTCTTACTATTATAGTTACTTTCTACCTCTATAAGTTATATATATATATCTAAGACATTACTATATATAATAGTAATATAATAACTATAGACTTTACTATTATTAAGGACCTTAATATATTATCTATTAATTTTAATATTAATATACTAGTTATTCTTCTTAAGTACCTAAACGTTAAGGCTAGTATAGTTATCTTTAAGTTATTTAAGGTTATAAGTAGCTTAGAAAGTATTCTACTAGTATATTAAGTAGTATATATAGAGATATAAGTTAGCTATCTAGTTAGAGCTCTATAAGTACTCTTCTTTCTTAGTACTAATATTATTACTAACTTAAGTAAGCTTTTAAGTTAGGTAGCTAATAGTAATAGAGTTTTATTATTAGTTACTAAGTTTAGTAAAGCCTTTACTATATACATTACTATTATATAGCTAGTTTCTAAGACTTACGCTTATTATAGTTAGTTATTACTTATATTACTATAGAGTTAAGTAATAGAGGTAAATATTAGTTATAAGAGAAAGTAAGAGCTACTTCTTAAGTAGCTCTCTATAGTATACTATATAAGTAAGTTCCTTATACTAAGCTAAGTTACTAAACTTTTTATACTTATTTACTTTAATTTAAGAGTAAGCTACTCCTTTTACTAGTACTACGCCTACTCTCTTATCTACTAAGTAAGTAGTTTCTTAATATACTCTTTAGTTACTAAGCTAAGTAGATCTAGTATATATACTTAAGTATCTAGCTAGTATAGCCTTACGTTATTATTAGTACTATATTATAGTACTTTTATACGCTTTACGTATAGAGCTTTACTACTTATTATATCTAGCTACTATAGCGTACTCTAAGTATATAGATTACTTAAACGTAGTATAGTATAAAAGTATATAATCTTAAAAAAAATAAAATAAAAGTAGTTAAATACTAATAAAGTAAGATACTATATTAGGGCTTAGCTAAGCTTTATATAGAGTCTAAGTACTAGCTAGTATTAGTATAGAGCTAGTAGCTTAGTAAGGAATATAAAATAAAAAATTAATTTATTATACTCTTTAATTAATAGAGGAGTATTATAGTTCTTATAAGTAATAGTGTTAAGCTATTAGTAATTAACGTATATATAGAGCCCTCTTCTAAGCTTTTTAATAACTAGTACTAGTAATATATAGAGTAATGTGCTAAGTTATATAAAGCTCTTTCTAAGTATCTCTTATAAGTACTTCTTAACTACCTCTATTTCTATATAAGTAAGACTATAGACTTTAGATTATAGTACTCTTACTCTATCTATAGAAATAGCGTAGTTAATACCTTTATAATATAAGAGTAGTATATTAGCTATTTTAGAGTTAAAGAAGTCTAAAAGTACTAAGTAGATAAACTCTAGTATAAGCTTTTTAATTTCTTTTTCTATTATAAGAAGTTAATCTATTTTCTTTATATACTTATTAAAATTAGCTTAAGTAATAGAAGTAAGTTTAGTAAATATATCCTTAAAAGCTTATAACGTATAGTCTCTATAATTAGAGTTAAGTAGCTTTATAAGATAGTTTTAGTAATAAGGTTCTATCTATATAACTTATTTAAGATAATAAGTAGTAGCTAGTATAGCTACTTTTATACTAATTATCTAGATCTTACCTATAGAAGTATTATAACGCGTTTTACTATTTAGAAGCTTATTATAGTATATTATATCTAAGAGGCTATCTTTAAAGTAATTTATTTTATACTTAGTATATCTAAATTTTATAGATTATAACTTACTAAAGCTAAGATATAGCTTATAATAATCTAGCTAGTTTATCTTTAGAATAATATTATATTTACTAATATTAGTAATATAGGTAAGTATAGTACTACTATAGTTACTATATTAGACCTATACGTCTACTATATAAGTTAATTAGTTAACTTCTTTACTATCTATAAGAGTAAGTTAAATAGGCTTATTAATTTTATATAAAGTATAGTTTTACTACTTTACTTAGTATTAGCTTATAAAGTAGGCGCTAGCGCTTATATCTATAAGTATAGTAGTCTTCTACTATATTCCTAAAGGTAGTATAAGAGATCTTTTAAACTCTAGTTATTATATAAAGTTTAAAGTAGGTTAATCTTATAATAAAGTAGCTAATACTTAGTAGTAATAAGTAGTTATACTTATAATAGTATAAAGTCTAAGTATAGTAACCTTAAGTTATTTATAGTACTATATTACTTATCTAGAATCTTTATATACTTTATACTAAGCTTACTCTTACTTATAGACTTTAGTAAGAGTATTTAGTTTTTTAGCTTATCTTTAGAAAACTTATTTTTATCTATTAGATTATTATACTCTTCTTCTTTATTATCTATCTTATCTTCTCTAAAAGCTATTATATTAAGAAAAGAAATATTAGATAATAGTATAATTAGCTTACTATAATATAAGGCGTTAGAGGAGCGCTACTAATAGCTAGATTTACTATACTTAAAGTAAGCGTCCTTCTTTTAAAGCTTCTTCTTTTTATTTTATATCTTTATATTTCTAATATATTACTTAGTGTAGTAATTTAATTCTTACTTATAAGTAGTGCTTTAGTTACCTAGTAAGTAGTAATATAAAGTAGTAGCTATAGAAGCTTATATACTAGTTTTATATTTACGTATAAGCTAGGAATTAGCGTTTATACGCTAATAGTTAACTCTATATACTTATTTAAAGAACTTACTAAAGCTTTTACTTTATATAACTTAATTAGCTAAGGCTAGAGATAGCTCTAGATTTATATTATAGTAAGTATACTTAATTATAGTACTATTTAAGTACTTAATAATGTTTATAACTCCTAAGAAATAAGCTTACTAAGTAATAAATATTTTTCTTAGCTTCTATTTAATCTTTCTATATATAAGCTTATTTTCTACTTTATTAATCTTATTATAAGTAAAGTATATATTATCTAGAGTATTAATAAGGTCTATATAGTATATAAACTTTAATTTATAAATTAGTTCTTATATAGTATCTTTAACGTAACGTTCTAGATAAATAATCTTAAGTAACTTATTATCTAGTAAAGTTATATACTTAGCTATAGCTATCTATTACTATTAATTATAGTCTTTATTTATATTTCTTTTAAATATCTTAATAATAGGAGATTTATAATTATTTATAGAGTATATACCTAAAGCTCTAGTAAATAGCTCTAGTTAAGTCTAGATAAGTAGTATACCTCCTAAAGGTAAAGGAAATAATAGTATACTATATAGATTCTACTAAGTTAGAGCTAGTACTAGCGTAGCTTATTATAACTACTAGTATAAGTTTTTAAACTAAGTACTTATATTAGAGTAAGAGCTTAGGTTATATACATCTTATATATTATAGTTATATTAAGGTAATAGGTTATACTTATACTTACGTTAGAAGAAAGAGTAGAGTTAATATAAGAGTTTATATTTTAAGATCTTATTATAAAGAATCTTAGCTTTATACTAGACTTACTATATATTAATAATAGCTTATTAGGCTTATTTATCTACCTAAGTAACTATAGCGTCTTTAGCTTATAGTTCTTTATCTTTTTTTTTAAGTTCTTTTTTCTTAGCTTCTTACTAATCTTATAGGTTATTAGCTTCTTACTTCTCTTACTAGTACTTATTTATCTATACTATAGCTTTATTATTTACCTCTTTTAAGTCTTCTTTAAATAAAGTAATATATAATTATAAGTTATTACGTTTAGTAATAGCTATATTACACTCTTAGCTAACTACCTTAAAAGTAAGCTAATCTATAAGGTTATAATATTACTATACTTTTAGCTTTATTATCTCTAATTATAGCTAGAGAAGCTCTTTCTTACTATTCTAGTATTTAGCTTTATATATAAAAGCTTAGTTATCTACTTTATACTTTATTATAGTAGTATTTTAAATAATATATAATAAGCTAATTAAGTAGTTATACTACTTATTAGGCTTAGTAAAGACCTATTTCTTAAAGTTTATAGTATTTATAAACTCTAAGTCTTATATAGAGTAAGTAATTACTCTATTACTATTAGTATAATCCTAGCTTACTTAAATAGTATAGTTATTATTATTATTTTTATTAAATTTCTTATATTACTATAGCTCTATTTATTAATAAATAAATATAAGCGTAAATTTAAACGTAATATATAGATAGATAGAGTTCTTAATAAGGACTTTAATATATATCTCTTTAAAGTTAATATCTATATACTAATAAGTATCTTCTAAGGTTATAAGCTCTTAAGTTAAGTTACTAACTAAAACTAATAGTAGATAAGTAGCTAAGAAGCTACTTTTTTACTAGTAATCTTATTATAGTACTAGTAGTAGCTTTATCTAGTTATCTTTAATTATATTTTATATATTAAGTATAGTAGTACTACTATCTTATATATCTTTTATAAAGGCGCTAAAAGCGCTTATAAAAGCTCTTAGAATAAAGCTAAAGCTACCTAAATTACTTATTATAACTTATTTAAGTAAGTTAAGGTAATAAGAGAGTATACGCTTTATAACTTAGGAGTAGTAGATTAATTTTATATTTATACTATATTTACTTACTATTTTTATAATTATTTTTATAGAAGAAGAGCTAGTTCCTCTACTAGCGCTATAACTTAATACTCTTAGTTAACTAGGCCTAATAGTTCTAATTATCTTTATTAATTAAGCCTAGCTATTACGCCTACGTAAACTTCCTAACTAATACTTACTTAACTTTATTATTATAGCCTAACCTAAAGTATTTATATTAATTACTATTATATATATATACTCTTATTCTATACTTATATAGTAGCTATAAGAAGAGCTACGCTATTATAGTTAGTTAATAACTCTAGTCCTTTAATAATAGAGCTTATTAGGAGTATTATAAGTAGAGTAGAGTTTAAATATAGTTAAGTATAAAGGTTATAGATCTTAAGTAAGTTAAGATAGTTAAATTAAAACCTATATAGTAAGTAACTATATTAAGACGTAGTTATAAGAAGATAAGGTATATAATATAATTACTTACTAGTACTATACTAGTAGCTTAGTAGGCTTAGTAGCTAAAGATCTATTATATTTTATACTTCTTTTTATCTTTAAGAGCTTCTTTTAAGCTACTATTTTTTTTAAAATAGCTTATTTTATATAGTAAGTAAGTAAAATATTTTAAAAAGCTTCTTAGACTTATTTATACTTTAATTACTTACTATAGCTTATATAAAGTACTTTATATAATATTAGTTACTACTTATAAAATATAAAGCTTTAGTAATTTTTTTTTTACTTTTTACTATTAGATTAATTAAAAATAATATTAAGATTTTTTAACTATATACTAGTAGCTTTAAAGCTTTTATAAATAAGTTTTTTAGTAATAAAAGAGCTTTAAGCTTTTTAAAATAGTAGAAGTAATATATAAAAGAATAAGTATATACTTTAAAAAGAAGTTTAAAGTAAATAATATTAAATAGTTATAAAGTATAAATTAAATAAAATAAAAATATACTTACTAGTATATAGTAAGCTTTATAGTATTTTAAAAAGTTAAAAGTAAAATAGCTACTATACTTATTAAGTATAAAGAAGTACTAGTTATATTTAAATTATACTTTTTACTTTATATAGTACTTAAAAACTTACTAAAGCTATACTAATCTAAGCTTATTATTTATTTATCTAAATAGTAATAATAAAATAAAGTAGTAATACTTTTTTATATTAATATTAGCTACTTATAATACTTATAGTATACTATTATTAAACTAATAAATAATACTAAGTATAAGAGTAGTCTTATCTATATAAATAGTTACTAGTAGTATTATTTACTTATATAAGCTATTTTATAATACTACTTTAATTTTCTTATAGTTTTATTAATATTAACTAAAAACTTATTTTAAGTATATTATTATATTTATTATAAAGCTTTTTTTATCTATACTATAAGTATTATAAAGCTAAATTTTATACTAAAGTATTTTTAAATATAAAAAATTAAAGTATAACTTATACTTAGCTTTACTATTAGTATTATAGTAGTTAGAATTAATTCTAAAAGTTTATTTTAATACTAAATAGTTATAGTATTAATAAAAAAGATATATTACTTAAGATATACTTATATACTTACTAGCTATTATAGTAGTAAAATTTTATATTATATTATTTATAAAAAGTAGAGCTTTTTTTATAAAGTTTTAAATATATTATATAAGTTTTACTTTTTATTATAAGTTAAATTTCTATCTAGTAATTTTCTTAGTATTTTATAACTCTTAACTACTCTTATACTTCTATACTAGTATTACTTATAATATATTAAACTAATTTATAATTTTTATATATATAAAATATTATTTATTATTAAGTAATTTAATTACTATAAGAGCTAAGTTAATTAGTATTATAGTAGTAAAGTTATAAAGTATTATATAAAGTAGCTAGTTTAGTATTTTAGTATTGCGTAGTTGCGAAGTAACCACGATCGCCTAGTGGCGGGGCACAGTACTGCACGGCCGCCCAGAGACGCATCGCCTGCGGAACAACATACTCACCACTTCAAAGATGAGGTTGTTACAATAGCCACGACAGCTATTATCACGGGATCTTATAGTGGATCAATAAAGTAATGCTTATAATTAATTTGTACTATTTATATTTGCGCGGAAGCCTGATAGTGCGGCCATGAGAGTTGACTTTGGTTGTAGCAGCTGGTGCAGCTTCTGGGGACGCCGCGACAGCTGCAGAGCCGCCACCGCGTTGTTGCCTTCCTCCAACCCTACGCCAGCTCCTGGCTATCCTCAACGCATCCTCCTCGCATAGTGCCGAAGTCGAGCTGACGCCGCACAGCAAAAGATAAGAGCTTGGTTTCCATGGGCATTTCACTGCACATAAAAACATGAGATTAAGCTACTCATGTCCGGCCGGCGTGGCTTCCGATGAGTCTTTACTTTCGCATGTCCTGTTGCATTTGAGGATTGCATTCGGAGATATATCGGCGAGATCATGTTGAGAAAGAATGATCCGCTCGTAGCTATCTCAGTATCATTTGAAAGCCACAGAAAACACGCAATGACTTGTTTCTTTCGTCGTCGAATGACTCATAAATAGCATTCCGAACTCATCATGTGCAGTCCACTGTCACGACATGAACTCCGATATCTTACGACATATGTGAGAGTCATTCCACCACGTGCTACGACGAAAAGATAGGCCTGATGTCCTCGCAGACTTTATAGAACTGCTAGCGCCTTCACTACTGATTCTTTACTGGCATATAAATACCATGAATCTCTCTCACCTCTTTACTCTTAACCAAAGTCGAGCTCACTTCCGAACCGAAAGTTACCATACTCGAACTGATGAGCTTGTGCCGTCCAAAACCAGCCACTCTCACCGTCATGACTCGTCCCTCTGTCAGTCAGGCACATTCAAAATGCATTAGCGAGCTTCACATGAAAATTTTGCTTTCGCAACCAGAAATACTGCTATCCATCACTTATGCAGCTCCTACAGTGCTAAGTCTTATTTCAAAACGTCAAGGCGGAACTCCCATGCAGTCTTACGATGTGTGTAGTAGAGGTTGTGTATAAAGCTCCAACGATTCCTACCACTCTCAGCTTTGTACTGTTCCCAACAAATGCATTGTCGTATCGGAAATGCATCGCCACCACATCGATGTTTTGTGCTGCTGGACGAAAAACGATGACTGGAAGCAGCGCATGGCGTGTTTGTTCCTGGCAGCGGGAGATATTGGAAACCCGATTCAAACAGTTCGATGAAGACGCTCTATAAAGAAGGCTGCATATATGTCCCTTCGGATCCCTGAGACCTTCGCGGTATCTCAGCCTGTTAATCCTCAAACCCTCAATACGAACAACAAATGTTGTTTGCGCACGTGCCGCGAACGTATAAAAACTATCATCTCCCGTCGTACATCCTTCCTTCCATCATCCTGCCGTTTTAGGCTTCTCCGAACGAAACTTCGGAGACGATCATGTCTGTTCTGTGCTTTTCCAAAACCGAACGTCATCGTGAACATGTGCATTGTGCGCTTGCTCGACGAATCGGCAAGAGAAGCACCTGAGTCGAGAGTTGCCGTCTTTTGGAAACTTCAAAAGTTCCAGTGCGCTTTCGTGATGGTTGTGCGGGATTGAGTGTGCTCAAAATGAAATTCGCAAACTTTCATGGAGCAGATTGGGAGAAGTCGAGTTACAAATTCCTCCATTCCCACTTCTTTCTTGTCTTCATCGACATCTCATCGACTCCTAGTTTCCAAAATGCCCAAGGATGCGCATATATGTCCGTCCCGCGTCTGTCCGAAAAATCCAACTTATGCATGCTATGACTTTGCGGCGTGGCGGACTTCAAAAGTCCACTGCACAGAGCTATGTGTGTCGATCTGAGTGTGTTCCAGAAACAACCAATTCGATTCCCATGGAAGGAAGCATAGAAACTCGTTGGAAGCGGCAAAAAATGCGTCTCTGGAAGATATATAACCCTCTCCCCTCCACCTCTCTTTTCCCTCCACGAACCTCCGTACGACTTTCCAAAACCCCCATGGCACCCATGGATGTTTGCTCCGCACTGGCCACAGAGCTCACTACACCTTCGCGATGATCCGGCGAGTTTGGCGTTTGCTGCAATTACAAAACGCTACATCCTCCGACTATGACTGCGTGCGCTTGCGTGTGTTCCATAAAGACTGCACCCAAGATGTCCATGAGAAGAGCGAAAGGGGAGATGGACCTCAACAGACTCGACGCTACTTTCATGCGCCACTTCATGTGCGTCTGGCTGCGTATATATTCCACCTCCACCCTTCTCCATTTCAGTCCATCAAACTTCCACATCGACCTTCTCCAACGTCCAAAAGTCACAACACTACTTGCGATGACTTTCCGTTTCTGTTGTCCCCGAGATGTCCAAAGTCTTCCTTCGCTCGCGCCATGGCTGCGCGTCTTCGAGAGTCCAAAAAATCCACCTGCACTTGACTTATGAAGAAGTGAGGGGCGAGACTCCAAATGGAGAATCCAATTCTAAAACCCATCGCTTCATGCTGTCTACCCTCAAGGGTATATAAACTTCACATGACGCCTGTGTTTACTCTCTCGTCAACCACACTATACGCAAGTTATTAGAAATGGTAGTGCAAGACCTCATTGTGTTCCCTGCCCTCTGGAAGTGCAGATCGAAAGGAACATGAGAGAATTGTGTCGTCTCTTGTAGCACAAAAGGCAGACAACACGAGCGATGACTGCGCGTAGTTGAGCGTGTCTAAGAAAACGCCAGCTCAGAGAATTCATGGGAAAGGGATCTTGGAGAGAAAGACTGGTACTCGACTTTCAAAGAGAGACACCAAGAGCGAATGTCGGTTCCTGCGGCTGTGGGAGCGGTATATAACCCCTCCACTGCTCTCGTCTTCTTCTTCTCTCCACAACTACTCTCATCAGAGAAAAACACAAGGGTCACAAACATTGCCATGAGTTCTCCGCTCTTCTCCAAGTCGCCACCAAAGCCCTCCATGTTGGAGCCTTGCTCTCCTCACTTAAATACGAAATATCCACAGCTCACGATGATGGCTGTGAGAGTTGGCGAGCTCCAGAAGATATCGTCTTGTAGACTATGAGCAGGAGCGACCAGGGAGGGCGAACGAAAAAGCCGAGATTCAAGAGCTCCATGTCCGGTCCCTGACCATGTTCTCTCGGCAAAGATATGTGCAAAAGGCTGGTGATTAGAGGTCGATGGTCTTGGGCTTCGCTGCCTCGAAGTCTACAGCAAATAAGAAAAAGACCGACCAGGAGCTTCGCATGTCCCTGCACCAAAAACGTTCAATGGCGGCGCCGATGAGTCCACTCGGGCCCTGCTCAAACCCGCATAACGCCAGCCTCATGTGTCTCGCCAAGATTCGCTCTCGCCGGATATTTAAACTCACTTTCTCCTCGACCAATTCTTACTCTTAACAACGACACTTCCTTGCTCGACGAGACTGAAAAATGCATGGCAGCCGTTGTATGCTGTGCTTGCGCCAGAAAAGAACCAAATCGCGTCCTCATATGCCTGAGCACCGCTGGCGAAGTTTCTTGCCCACGAAAACAGCCCAGCACAAACATTCAGGACCGTCGAGACGCAGTGCACATGATGCCACTAGCCACAGTCGAAAGTCGCACGTGCTCCGCATTTGCGCCGAACAAGGATAGTCCGTACAGAAAATGCGACGTGCTCGTGCCGCCTGGACATCGCGGTGCTGGGTCACCGATTTGGAGGCGGGTGCGTGCAAGCTATAGAGTGTGAGCAAGGTTGGCATTGTCGTATGAAGGAGTAGAAAGATACGAGGGACTGATAGAGGCCTAGATAATGCGTAATTATAGATCGTAAGTTATGTTTTTTCTAATGAAATGTCTAAACATCAATGCCATGTTTTGCCCGTCGCCAACGCCAGTACGATCGTAATTTGACGTGATATCTTGGGCCTCGTGAACGCCAGTCGTCTGTGCCCTTGCAACGCCATGTCCTGGAAGATTAAAGTAGATGATGAGACGATGCCAAATTTGGGTTCAGCTGCCAGCGCGAGCCATTGTAGTGCGTAGAGAAGAAAAAGCGTGATGAGCCGGGAAAGAGGCTATGGAAAGGTCGGCCCTGGCTACAAACGTAGGGGTAAAAGTGCCATGCTTGCGGCAGCTTGCGCATGTATTATCATGAAGGTGTTCGTGAGCGCCTGAGAAGATGTGGAAGCATACAAGCAGGGAACAAGGCGATGCCTGTGACCGAGTCTCAACGAGAGTTGTTCGCTCAGAGCATAGTCCAATCGTCGTCGTCGGGATAGGCGCTGCCAGTGAGGGCCAGGACGTCGACTGTGTGCGGGTTCGATGGGACGACTTCGGGGCTCGACATAGGATCTTCGGCCGGAGCACATGGCTCTGGCTTGGGGCGGTGCACCAAGGAGAAGCCCTCGTCCTCGCTCGGAGATTCAGTGTCGGAGGCTTCGTCTGCTATTGTCTGCAGGTTCCTCGGCCTGAAGGCAAGCTCAGAGGGACCGGACGGGCTCAGGAACGAGATGGCAGAGTCCGCGAGATTGGTGGGTCGATTCTCGTCATTTTCAAGCTTGAATGAAGCCACAGCATCGTGCACGGGATCGAACGGCGCTACTCGAGGAGGAGTGGGTGGACGGTCGATGAGCATCTCTGCGGGAAGGTCCCGAGAAGCAAGCGTGGTTGGTCGGACACCGTGTTGAGGCTGCAGTGTGTCGAGAGCGAGCTGTATGATCTCAGAAGCACCTAGCGATGATCAGTCAACTGCTTGGCGTATCACGCGACTTCACTTACATTCGTCTTCGAAGTTCCGCGCCATGTTGATATGGCAAAGATCTTGACGGAACTCTGGTATCTGTCGCACCACTCCAAGGAAAGCAACATTCTCCCCCAGCTTGTGGTATTGGAACATGGAGATGCAGTAGTTGAGTAATGTGTGTACCAAGACCTGTTGCTGGCGTGATTGCGGACTGGCGAGGTAGCAGTAGATGAACCGGATGGTCTCCAGCAGGTCCGCTGGCGGATCTGGCAGACTGCAAGCGAAGTCGATCTGGCAAGAGAAGTTTCCGTGCGCCAGAAGCTGAAGCTCGGGAATGTCAAGGTCTTCAGCCATCTTATACACCTCGGTGTGCATCAGGAAGAGGATGGGTGCATATTCGGCGTCCAGGGGCAAGTAGCTGCCTGTGTAGCAGTACCGCAGCAGCGCAATGACAGCTGTTCGCGAGGGAGCCTCGATGCTAGCCTGGAGGCGGCTCTGGTAACCACGCTCGAACTGGTGGTACAGAAGCGGGCACTTGTCGATCAGTCGATAAGGACTGATGCGTTCAGAGATGTGGTCGACCCGGCCGTTCGTCAGAACAGCCTTCAATATCGCATTGTTGTCGCCGTAATCGCTGCCTAAGTCGTCAAGGAAGGTAAGGTTGTCCATTGTGGGCGAGAGCAGGGCCTAGGTAGCCTCGCAAAGCGACCTCACTTTGGCCGATCTTGCGGCAGGCGCGCTGTCGCGATACTCACGTTATGGGACGGATCTGACAGGAAAGTTTGAAGGTGATTGAGAGGTAGTGGGGCTTCGGCTGCGAAGACGCTGAGCCTGAGGTCTGAGAAGGCTGGACTGAGAGAGAGGGTGGGTGACTAGGCTGCAGCGACGAGAACGAAGCCAAGCTTTGGTCCCATGGAATCAATCAACGCGT
>Ga0210040_10002847_pt1 | contig 23982 bp, 19 predicted proteins | sample CryGeyCG12114_NA_FD_185462 | JGI IMG/M metagenome (GOLD analysis project Ga0210040, IMG submission 185462) | Groundwater microbial communities from aquifer - Crystal Geyser CG19_WC_8/21/14_NA (SPAdes) (version 2) | ecosystem: Environmental > Aquatic > Deep subsurface > Groundwater | place: USA... | reverse complement strand
GGTATTGTAAACCAGAATGGTAAAATAGATTCGCTGAAGACTACCGCTTGTTTTCCGGAATGCCTGAACTCGGAAGGCAAAATTTACCTGCTCGACCTTATTGTGCGGGATGATGGCTGCAGTTTACCCAAAACCGATACCGTACGGGTTTCTTTTCAGATCGATCCGGTGCCGGACGTTGGCCCCGCTATTGCTACTACCGCCGATTCTGTTTTGCTCCGGCCTCATTTGGGCGATGTGCTGGCCTTTGATGTAATAGGCAGCGATGCCGATAACGACTTGGTATCTTTGTCGGTTTCCGGCGTAGATTTCAACGTGAATGCCCAATCCATCACGTTCCCGAACAATGCTGCTACGGGTCAGGTTACATCGCCGTTTACCTGGAAAATAGATTGCAATGCTACCAATCAGGCCCAGTATACTTTAAAATTTACAGCCACTACCCGGGTGTGCGGAGATACCATTACCGAAGATACTTTTATTGAAGTCCGGCCGGAATACCAAAACAATAAACCCAGCATATTTGCTGACTTAGCCGGTAAAACCATTGATGTTTTATTTGGCACTACTTTCACCGATAGTATTTTCGGTACTGATCCGGATTTAGATTTAATTGCGCTATCCGCCGAAGGCGAAGATTTTAATTTAGCAGACCTGGGTATGCAGTTTACCCCGGGCAGCGGCAACGGAAAGGCTCAGGCCTTATTTACCTGGAAACCAGCTTGTGCAGTAATTTCGCAAAACCAGTACCGGGTTAATTTTATGCTTACCGAAAGTACCTGTAAAGCTTACCCACCGGAAACCATTTCCGTAACCTTTAATATCACGTACGAGGCGCCACCTACGTTTATTCCGGCTAATATTTTTACGCCCAACAACGATGGTTTAAATGATACTTTTGTAATGCCTACCCTTCCCCCCGATTTTTGCAACAGTGTATTTTCGCGCATTAAAATTTATAATCGCTGGGGCGGCTTAGTTTACGAAAGTCAGGATCGAAATTTTGCCTGGGATGGCAAAGGCGTAACCGACGGCGTTTTCTATTACCATATTATCTACTCCGATAAAAAATATAACGGTACGGTAACTTTAGTGCGTTAAGCTTTTATAAATACAATGACAGAATTAATGATTGTGTATATAAATAATTAATAATGAACCACTTATTCTATTGCTTAGTTAAAGTTAATTTTGCTATTTACTTAATACTTGTTTTTATCTTTTAAGAGATATCTATAAAACAAAAGCGGTCGGTAATAAGAGGCTGCTTTTGTTTTGTAATAAAATAATGAATTGATTAGCTTTTCATGGTAAACAGGAAAACCAGGTATAAGAAAACCCACAGCCCATCCATAAAATGCCAGTATATGCCCAGCATTCTTATTTGCTGTTGCACAAACGGATTGCGAATAAACAACAGGGTCCGGATAGGATCGTTGGCCGCTTGTTGGGTTTTAAAGTACATGAAAGACAGAAATATAAAGCCCCCGATTAAATGCACGGCGTGTAAAGCCGAAATTAAGTAGATATAAGTACCGGTAGCTAAACCCCGGAAACTAATGCCATTGCTGGATATTTCGTACCAGCCGCTTAATTGCGAGAGCACAAAACCAACTCCCAGCAATATGGTAAACAAAAAATACTTTTTAAGTTTATTCAGGTTATCTTTTTTATAACTCCGGTTGGTTTTGCTAATAGTATAACCACTTATTAGCAGCAAAATGGTACTGATACTAAAAAAACGCGGAAAAGTAAACTTGGTAGCATCCGTATCTACCGCACTGGACTGCACATAGGCAATGGTTAACATCAGAAAAAGTATGCCTATTCCCATCATACTCAGGTAAAGCATCATCATAAAAGGATGCATTTTTTCTATTCGTGAAAAGGCCGATTCCCTTGATGTGCCTACCTTATTTTTTTTATCAAAATCCATGTTTATCTCCGGAATTATCTTTGTACTAAACCGCTTTAACCCATTTGTTGCCAGGTTTTAAACCTTTTTGTCTATACTTATTAACAACTAGTTTGTTTTTTAGTTTGTTTCCTAATTTAATTCCTTTTCAAAAAAAATCAAAAGTTTTTAGACATAAAGCTTACGGGTATAAAAACGGTCAGAAGCATGCTGATATAAGCCTGCAATTAATTACTCCTTTACTTCTTGGTATTGTTAATATTTTATTCTTATTACCAGAACGATGATGCGCTGCTTTGCTGTATATTTGTTTTAGATAAATGTAACGGTTATGAAGCAGGTTTTAATAACAATTTTGTTTGTGCTCTTTCTGATTGGGGGCACACAAGCCCAGACCAAATCCAAACCAAATGGATTAGGCGCCGCTTTCAATACTAAAAATGCCATCCCGACCGCTGAGTTGCCCCGCTTATTAGGCAGTCAGGATTCGGTGGCGGTAAAAGTTAGCGGTCAGGTACAACAGGTCTGTCAGGTTAAAGGTTGTTGGATGGATGTAAAATTAGCTGACAATTCAGTTATGAAAGTAAGATTTAAAAACTATGGCTTTTTTGTACCCAAAGATTTAGCGGGTAAAACTGTAACCATAAACGGTATGGCTTATAATAAAACCGTATCGGTAGCCGAACAACAGCATTATGCCCAGGATGCCGGTAAATCCAACGCCGAAGTAAAAGCCATTACCCAGCCCCAACGAAATGTAACCTTTGTTGCCAGTGGTGTGGTAATTCAATAAAAAGTTGTTTTATAAAGTAAAGGTTACCGGCGCCGGTAACCTTTTTTATTTAGCCCAAGGCCAGATTTTATATCTTTGCGGTTTATATCCGGCGTACTATTAGCTAAAAGTACAGAATTAAATTTTAAATAATTTCGCTTTTCCATGACCGAACAAGAAGCTGCTGCCCGTATTCAGGAATTAAGCAACCGCATCCACCACCTCAATTACGAATATTATCAAAACAGCATTTCGGAAATTTCTGATTATGAATTTGATATACTGCTGGAAGAATTAATCCAACTCGAGAAAGATTATGTACACTTGCGGTTACCTAATTCTCCCACGCAGCGGGTGGGCGGCACCATAACCAAAAACTTTAGCACGGTTGTTCATAAATACCCCATGCTCTCGTTGGGCAATACATATTCCGAAGAAGATTTACGGGAATTTGACCAGCGGGTACAAAAAGTACTGGAAGGCGATTTTGAGTACGTGTGTGAGCAAAAGTTCGACGGCGTAGCCATTAGCCTGACCTACGAAAAAGGCCAGCTCACCCGCGGCATTACCCGCGGCGACGGCAACCGCGGCGACGATATTACCCATAATGTGAGAACGATTAAAAGTATTCCGCTGCACTTGCCGCCGGGCAACTATCCCGATGAGTTTGAAGTGCGGGGCGAGGTATTTATGCCTTTTTCGGTTTTCCAGGAATTAAATGCCGAACGCGAAGATATTGGGGAAGTACTGCTGGCTAATCCCCGCAACGCTACTTCCGGCACCTTAAAATTACAGGACTCCAGCCAAGTAGCCAAGCGTAAACTGAGTTGCTTTATTTACTCTTTTTTAAGTACTCCGCTTCCCTTCGATAACCATGCGCAGGCCCTCGAGGCCATGCAGCGCTGGGGCTTTCCGGTTTCTGATACCTTCCGGAAATGTAAAAACATAACCGAAGCGCTGGCTTACATAAACGAATGGGAAAGCAAGCGCTTTGAATTACCCATTGCTACCGACGGCATTGTTATAAAAGTAAATAACTTTAACCAGCAGGAAGAACTGGGTTATACGGCTAAAAGTCCGCGTTGGGCCATTGCTTATAAATACAAAGCCATGAGTGCGGCTACGCGCTTAAAACAAATTCAGTACCAGGTGGGCCGCACCGGTGCGGTTACGCCGGTGGCGCTGTTGCAACCGGTATTACTGGCCGGCACCACGGTAAAAAGAGCTTCTTTGCATAATGCCAACGAAATTCTGCGGCTGGATATTCATGAACAAGATGTGGTTTTTGTGGAGAAAGGCGGAGAAATTATACCCAAAATTACCGGTGTAGATAAAACTCAACGGCTACCCGGCAGTTTGCCAATCCGGTACCTCGATCATTGCCCCGCCTGCCAAACGCCTTTAATCCGGACCGAAGGGGAAGCCCAGCATTACTGCCCCAACGAAAAAGGCTGCGACCCGCAGATAAAAGGCAAGCTGGAGCACTTTATCAGCCGCAATGCGCTTAATATTATGAGCCTGGGCGAAGGCAAAATTGAATTACTCTTCGACAAAGGCCTGGTACGCACACCCGATCAGTTTTACGATTTAACCTACGAAAAACTATTCGGCCTGGAGAAAGTACTGGTAGATGAAAAAACCGGCAAAACCCGGAAAGTAAGTTTCCAGGCCAAAACGGTGGAGAATATCCTGAGCGCCATACAAAAATCCAAAGAAGCTCCTTTCGACCGGGTTATATTTGCCCTGGGAATCAGGTTTGTGGGCAGTACCGTGGCTCGCAAGTTGGCAACTCATTTTACCGATATAGATGCCCTGCAAAAAGCTTCTTACGAAGAATTAGTTCAGGTGCCGGAAATCGGCGATCGCATTGCCTTATCGCTGCTCAACTACTTTCAGGATCCGGATAATCTTTTGATACTTGAGCGGTTACGTGCTGCCGGTTTGCAGTTTACCGCCGATCAGTCGGCTAAACCGGTCCGTAACAGCAACAAACTAGAAAATTTAACTTTTGTTATTTCGGGTGTTTTTCAGTTGCACAGCCGCGAAGAATTGCAGGATATAATTGTAAGCCACGGCGGGAAAATGGTTTCCTCTATTTCCAAGAAGCTTTCTTACCTGGTGGCCGGAGATAAAATGGGACCTTCTAAACTGGAAAAAGCCACTGAACTGGGCATTAAAATAATTTCGGAAGCAGAGCTGCTGCAAATGGTAAACCCGGAATAAATTGGTTATAAAACCTATTCCTTGTACTTTTGCCGATCAAAAATATATTTCAGATAAAGTTTACTTTCCGGACATGGAAATATTAAGAGGCACCGGGGTGGCCTTAGTTACTCCTTTTACTAGTGACTTTGCAGTGGATTATGCAGGTATTGCCAAACTGCTGCAATTTAACTTAGCGGGAGGAGTAGATTACGTGGTGGTAAACGGCACGACGGCCGAAGCCGCTACTACTACAACTGAGGAAAAAGCCGCGATATTAACGTTTATTAAAGAAAAAGTAAACGGGGCGGTTCCTGTTGTTTACGGTTTAGGCGGTAACAATACCCTTCAAGTAACAGAACAGTTAAAGCAAATTGATTTAAATGGTGTTACGGCGCTTTTGTCGGTATCTCCTTATTACAATAAACCTTCGCAAGAAGGTATTTACCAGCATTACCGGCATATAGCCGATGCATCGCCGGTACCGGTTATCCTGTATAATGTTCCGGGCCGCACGGCCAGCAACATTAGCGCCGAAACAACTTTACGCCTGGCCCAACACCCTAATATTATCGGCATTAAAGAAGCTTCGGGCAATATAGAACAATGCATGCAAATAGCGAAGCAAAAGCCGGCTGATTTCATGCTGATCAGCGGCGACGATTTACTTACTTTACCCATGCTGACCTTTGGCGCCGAAGGTGTTATCTCGGTACTAGCAAATGCTTTTCCGGGCAAATACAGCCAACTGGTAAAATTAGGTTTAGAAAATAAATTTCACGAGGCCAGCCAAATCTTATTTCAATTGCTGGACCTGAACCCCTTGATGTACGAGGAAAGCAATCCGGTTGGGGTAAAAGCTGCTTTGGAAATACTTGGCATTTGCGGTGCCTCAGTACGGCTGCCTCTCATTGAAGCCAGTACTTCTTTAAAAGCAAGGTTACATAAATTATTATAAACATTCTAAAATTAAATTTAACTATTTTTATATACAAAAATATAAGATGTTAATTATCAGTATATAAATAATAATTGTATATAATTATTTGCACCACATATACCAATCCCCTATATTAGAGGTAAATTATATTAGTTCAATAAACATTCGGGCAAATTTTAATTATATATAAATTAATGCAGCGATCTTCCTATCAAGATTATGCCGACCAGCAGAATAAAATCGCAAATTTTAATTTAGCCAAAGCTATTCTGATCAATGTCGGTATTATATTTACTTCTTTCACCCTGATTCTGGTGGGCATTTTTTTCCTGGCCGATTTCAAAGATCTTATTTTAGTTTTGTCACTACGTCTTTGTATTGTATTAGCGCTGGCTTGCTTCCTTACGGTGGTGCCCGTAACCGGTAAGTTAAAGCAAATGCGGGCGGAAAAGCGTTATAACTTCAGAAGTAACTGGTAAGCTTATTAACTGATTTCACGTTAAATAATGAGAATTTGAGCTAAATGAACTAACACCTGTCATCTCAGCAGGATCAATTCAGTTGATCCTGCTGAGATGACAGAAATAAGCTAATGAACGTTAATTCCAATAAATTACATTATTGGCATAACCTTATTTATCAATGTGCTTTTATAAGCAAAATGCCCGGCAGATTTTTGGTATCTGCCGGGCATTTTGCTTAAACCTGAACCATAAACCGAATCGTCCGGGTACTTATTTGCTGGTTTAAAAACTTTAAAATCTATAAACCTTGGGCCAGTACATCGGCCAGGTGCATTACTTTTATTTTTTTGTTATTTTTCTTTGCATAAGCTTCTAAGTGCATCAAACAACTGGTATCGGTAGACACAATATATTCGGCATTGGTAGCCAGCGCATTTTCTATTTTCTGCTCCGCCATGGCCGCCGAAACAGCTTCGAACTTAACTGCAAAAGTTCCGCCAAAACCACAGCACGTGCCGGTATCTTCCATTTCAATTAATTGCAGGCCCGGTACATTTTGTAAAAGCAACCTAGGGCCAGCTTTAATGTTGCATTCGCGTAAAGCACTGCAGGAATCGTGATAAGTAACTTTACCGGTAAAGCGGGCGCCCGGCACTTTTGTAACTTTTAATACATTTACCAAAAACTCGCTAAACTCAAATACTTTTTTTTCCATACTCCGGTAATTGGTAAACTCCGAAGAAGCTACAAAAATATTCGGGTAAGCATTGCGCACCATCCCCACACAAGAAGCCGAGGGGCTCACGATAAAATCGGATGCTTCGTTGGTAAAATCCTGCAAAAACTTATGTGCTACACGCCGGCTTTCTTCCATAAACCCGGCATTGTAAGCCGGCTGTCCGCAACAACTCTGGTTGGGATTATATTGCACTTCACAACCTAACTTTTCTAAAACCCGCACCATGTTTATTCCGGTTTCGGGAAAGAGCTGATCAATAAAACAAGGAATAAATATATCTACAACTGGTTTTTTCATTCTTTAAACTACTTGCGGCCGCAACCCATACATAACTCCTGCCGGGCCTTTTTATCTACGTTCAAAGGTAAATCAATATTTTTAAAACCAGCGTTTAAATTTTGCGGGTTCTGTTGCTTAGCCGTGCATCCTGACTCGGTGTAAATTCTAAATGCTTGTTTATATACTAAGATCGGGCTTAATCAAATAAATTGATGCCGCATTAAAGGAATAAATAGGTTTCGCGGGCAGCTTGAAATAAATGTAAAAAATAAAATAAAGCCCCGTTTAGCCCTATTCAATAAACCTGGTTATATAATTGGCAATAGTTTTTCATAATCCTGTTATCTTTGGCAAAATTTACCCTTTAAAGATAAAACTTTACTTTTGAAATTAGCAGCTATTGATATTGGTTCTAATGCCGTACGGTGTCAGATTTCCAATGTATTAATTTATAATTCTAAACCTATTTTTAAAAGAGTAGAATACATCCGCTACCCGATGAAGTTTGGCGACGATGTTTTTACCAAAGGTTATATATCGGCCGAGAAAGAAACTAAATTTACCAAATTTCTGCATTCTCTTAAACTCCTGATGGAAGTACACGAAGTGGAGCATTACATGATTTGTGCTACTTCGGCCATGCGTTCGGCGGCCAATGCCGCCGAAATTATTCAGCGGGTCCATAATCATTTAGGCATGCAAATTCAGGTGATAAACGGCGAAACCGAAGCCGAACTGATAAATAAGGTTATTTATAATTTACTCGACGAAAAAAATTACCTGCACATTGACGTAGGCGGCGGTAGCACCGAATTTAACATTTACGTCGATCAGAAAAAAGTAGCTTCCCGGTCGTTTGAAATGGGTTCTATCCGGTACCAGACCGGCGATTCGAACGACGTTATCTGGTCGGCGATGAAAGCCTGGGTAAAGGAAAATGCCCGTAAAAACCATGTTACCCGGGCTGTAGGCACCGGCGGCAACATTAATAAAATATACGAAATGGCCGGCAAAATAGAAGGTAAACCTATTTTCCGGAAGCAAATAGAAGAAATAGTAACGCAAATGGAGGGCATGAGCCTGGAAGAAAAGCTGAGCGTACTATTGTTAAATCCGGACCGGGCCGATGTAATTGTACCGGCCGCCCGCATTTATTTATCGGCCATGAAATGGGCTCAGGTAGAAAGTATGCTGGTACCTGCCGTGGGTTTGAAAGACGGTATATTGCAGGCCCTTTACGAGCGCTACGTCTGATTCTGCTTTAAAGCAGAATCAGGTTTTTCAAATTAAAGCAATGGGCTCTTCTTCCGGCTGGTGCATATTGTAAAATTCGCGGTGAATATTAAAAGCTTTATCGGCCGGTTCCCGCTTTTTAATATAGGCGCCATCTTCCCGCATAATATAGGTGTTCTGGTTATCGCGGAGATTATATTGCAGTATCTGGATTACTTCCCGTTTAATTTCTTCGTTTACGATTAAGAATAGCGCTTCTATCCGCCGGTCGAAGCTCCGTACCATCATATCGGCGCTGCCGCCATAAACTTTCGGTTCGCCGTTGTTGTGAAAATAGAATAAGCGGGTGTGTTCGAGGTATTCGCCTACAATAGAAATTACCATTATATTTTCACTTAAACCTTTGCGGGCCGGGCGCAGGCAGCATATTCCCCGAATAATTAGTTTAATGGAAACGCCGGCTTTAGAAGCTTTGTAGAGCTCATCAATAATTTCTTTATCTTCCAGCGAGTTCATTTTCATAACAATGCCGCTGGGCAAACTTTTCTTGGCGTTACGAGCCTCTGTTTTAATTAATTCTATTATCTGCTGGCGCATATCTTTGGGCGCCGTAATCAGGTACTCATAATTGTTCGGGAACGAGTGCCCCGTAATTACATTAAAAAACTCCGATACATCGTGGGCATACGTTTCGTCGGTGGTAAGCAAACTAATATCGGTGTACTGGCGGCTGGTCTGTTCGTTGTAATTACCGCTGCCAATGTGCACGTACCGGGTTACTTTTTCGCCTTCTTCTTTCCGGATGATCATCAGCATTTTAGTGTGCGTTTTGTACTTGTTAATGCCGTAAATAACAAAACAGCCGGCTTTTTCCAGCTTCTCTCCTTCTTTTATATTACGTTCTTCGTCGAAACGGGCTTTTACTTCAAATAATACTGAAACGTGCTTGCCGTTTTCGGCAGCGCGCAGTAAAGCGGCTGTTACCCGCGATTGGTCGGCTAAACGGTAAATTGTTTGCTTTATAGCCAGTACGTTGGGATCTTCGGCGGCCCGCTCCAGTAAGCGTAGCACCGGTTCTATGCTGTTGAAAGGGTGGTGCAACAATACATCCCGTGTTTTCAGGTATTCAAAAAGATCTTCCTGTTCTAAATCGGGTAAACTAAGCGGCGGAACTGGTGTTAGTTGCCGGGCTAAGTTATTCCGGAACTGCGGATGCTTTAAAATCTGCCATAAACCTTTTAAATCAATTAGGTTACCCGGATTGATAATAAAGAAATTGGCATTATCAATATTCCAGCGTTCTTTTAAGGCCCGCACCATAAAAGGCGAGGCATTTTTTTCTATTTCTACCCGTACCACGCGGCCCTTTTTACGCGTTTTTAACTTTAATTTTATTTCCTGGATAAAATCAGCATCTATATCGTCGCTTTCTTCCAGGGTAAAATCGCCATTACGGGTAATCCGGAACAAACTTACCGCCACAATTTCTACATTGCGGAATAATTTATCGATCTGCCAGCGAATAATTTCTTCAATGGGCACAAAAAGCAATTTGTCCTTGCGCTGAATTTCGTAAAAACGCCCGATGTTTTGCGGTAGCTGAATAAAGGTAAGCCGGTTTTGGGCTTTAGATTCGTCGGTTTTGGTTACTACCCCAAAAATTAAGCCCTGGTTCATGAGCAAAGGAAAACCATGGTAATTATCGTATACCATAGGCGTCAGCATCGGGTAAATGGTATCTTTAAAATAGTTGCTGGCTTTGCGCTGCTCTATTTCGGTCAGATCATCTATCTGGCAAATCTGAAAACCATTTTTAACGAAAAGGGGTTGTATTTCGTGCTGGTAGGTCAAATAAATATCATTTACCAGCCGGTGGGCAAATTCGTACAGTTTCCGCCGGAAAGGTAATTCCCGCAAACCAGAATAATCTATTCGTTCTTTGCCGTAATCGATATAATTATACAAACTTCCTACCCGGATCATAAAAAACTCATCGAAATTGGAAGCGGTAATAGCAATAAATTTAAGCCGGTCGAATAAGCTGCGGGAAGTATCTTTAGCCTGATCCAGAACCCGGTAATTAAAACGGATCCAGCTTAAGTCGCGGCTAATGTATTTACTTTTTCTTATCTGATCAGATATCTTATTCGGTTGCATGGTGTGTTACTTTCGGTCTTACGCTTATTTCTCCTGAGTTGGCTTAAAGTATTATTTACGGAAATTTAAAGATGCGAATAAATTTTTATTGCCTTAAAATAATTTTTTCTTTAAAGATAAAAAAAAGCCTGACCAGCAGGCTTTTTTCAAATCTAATTTGGTGTTGTTAATCAGTTAAAGTGATAACCCTTGGCTTTTGCTAGCTACCCGCTTAAACATCGATGTTCGCGTATTTAGCGTTGCGCTCGATAAAATCGCGGCGGGGCGCTACCTCATCGCCCATGAGCATCGAGAACAAATGATCGGCTTCGGCCGCCGATTCGATGGTAACTTGCTTTAAACTGCGGGTCTCGGGGCGCATGGTGGTGGTCCAGAGTTGTTCGGGGTTCATTTCGCCTAATCCTTTATATCGTTGTACACCCACCGAATCTTCTTTGCCGCCTCTTGCCAGTTCTTTAATGGCGTCGGCCCGTTCGGTTTCGGTCCAGCAATAACGTTCTTCTTTGCCTTTCTTCACTAAATAAAGCGGCGGCAAGGCAATATAAATATACCCGTTATCAATCATTTCTTTCATGTACCGGAAAAAGAAAGTCAGGATCAGGGTCCGGATGTGAGATCCATCAATATCGGCATCGGTCATAATAATCACCCGGTGATAGCGTAATTTATCCATGTTCAGCGCTTTATGATCGTCGGCGGTACCAAAGCTTACGCCCAGGGCTGTAATCATGTTTTTAATTTCTTCGTTTTCGTAGATGCGGTGTTCCTGGGCTTTTTCTACGTTCAGGATTTTACCCCGCAAAGGCAGAATAGCCTGAAATTTACGATCGCGGCCTTGCTTCGCCGATCCTCCCGCCGAATCACCTTCCACTAAATATATTTCGCAGGAAGCCGGATCAGATTCGGAGCAGTCGGCTAATTTACCGGGTAAGCCGGTTCCGGAGAGTATGCTTTTGCGTTGCACCATTTCGCGGGCTTTACGCGCCGCCTGCCGGGCCTGAGCAGCTAAAATAACTTTTTGGATAATAATTTTGGCTTCCCGCGGATTTTCTTCCAGGAAATTAGCCAGCATTTCGCCGACGGCCACGTCTACGGCGCCCATTACATCGGAGTTACCCAGTTTGGTTTTGGTCTGGCCTTCAAACTGCGGTTCCTGTACTTTCACCGAAATAACGGCGGTTAAACCTTCGCGGAAATCGTCGCCTTGAATTTCTACCTTGGCTTTCTCCAGCAAACCGGAACGCTCGGCGTAAGCCTTTAAAGTACGGGTAAGCGCGCGCCGAAAACCAGCTACGTGCGTACCACCTTCAATAGTATTAATGTTATTGACGTAAGAGAAGATATTTTCGGTGTAAGAAGAATTGTATTGCAGGGCAATTTCGATCGGAATGCCGTTTTTTTCGTTTTCAACGTAAATCGGTTCCGGTATCAGGTTTTCGCGGGTTTCTTCCAGGTACGATACAAATTCTTTCAGGCCTCCTTCCGAAAAGAAAGAATCTTTCAAGATAGTACCGTCTTCTTTGGGGTCGCGTAAATCTTGCAGGTTAATCCGGATGCCTTTGTTCAGAAAAGAAAGTTCGCGCAAGCGACTGGCCACGGTTTCGTATTTATATTCGGTTACGGTAAAGATCGAATCATCTGGTTTAAAATGGACCGTGGTGCCGTGATCTTCGGTTTCGCCAATTTCCCGGACCGGATATTGCGGAATACCAATTTTATAGCCTTGCTCGAAAACTTTACCATTACGCTTAACCGTAACGGTTAAATCGGTGGAAAGCGCATTTACGCAGGAAACCCCTACGCCGTGCAAACCTCCGGAAACTTTATAAGAATCTTTATCGAATTTACCGCCGGCGTGTAACACGGTCATTACTACTTCCAATGCAGAGCGGCCTTCTTTCTGGTGAAAATCGGTCGGAATGCCCCGGCCATTATCGGAAACCGTTACTGAATTATCTGTGTTAATGGAAACATCGATGGTATCGCAATGACCAGCCAGGGCTTCGTCGATGGAGTTATCTACTACTTCCCAAACCAGGTGGTGCAAACCTTTAATGCCGATATCACCGATGTACATAGCCGGACGTTTCCGAACCGCCTCTAAACCTTCTAAAACTTGTATGCTATCTGCTGAATAATTATTTACTTTTTGTTCTTGTAGGTCGTTCATGTATATGCACTAATCTCGGTTTGTTTTAATCTGGTAAAGATACACATTTTTCGGCGTTTTTCCATATAATTCAACGCTTTTTATCCGTATTAATTACTATATTTCAGATTATATTTCCGGGATATTGCAATATTTTAAATTTAATTTTCCAGGTTTTTTTATCTGCTTTATTAAATAAGATTTTTATTTTAAGCACCTTCTTTTAGGCCTGGGTTAAACTTATTATCTGCACCTTTTTTTGCTTTTATGCTTTAAAATAAGTACATCAGTATGCTGATTAGTTGACATGATATAGGAAAACTGGAATAAGAAATTTTAGTCTTTTGAATCGCAATAGAATCATTTTTGTTTATTGCCGGTAATTGGTTTGGCATAAACCAATTACCGGCAAAACAGCAATAAATTTAAATAAAGTTGTTGCTTTAAATCAGCATCTATTTATCTTATAGAAAAGCGCAATTCTGACAAATTAAATAAGGTATTTATCTTACATCCGATATGGTGTTCAAAGCCTAAGGCAAACAGATAATCAATTTGTCTCAAATAGAAATCATACCTTTATGCGCCTTAATACTTATGCTTATCTGTATTTCCTAGCAAAACAGATAGCAACTAAAGCAAACTGCGCAGCTTTTCGGCGGCCCATTCGGGGGTAATATCGCGTTGCGGATTGCCCAGCATTTCGTAACCAACCATAAACTTCTTAACTGTAGCCGACCGTAACAAAGGCGGATAAAAGTGCATATGAAAATGCCAGGCCGGGTGTTCTTCTCCGTCGGTCGGGCTTTGGTGCAGACCCGCCGAATACGGAAAAGACACTTGGAATAGTTTATCGTAAATGCCGGTCAGCATTTTTATAATCCAGGCAAAATCATCTTTTTCTTCTTCGGTTAGTTGCAGTACGTGCTGAAAATGCCTTTTGCTGATGATAATAGTTTCGAAAGGCCATACGGCCCAGAAAGGCACCAAAGCCACAAATTCATTCGTTTCTACTACTATCCGTTGTTTTTCTGCCAGTTCCAATTGCAGGTAATCTGCGAGTAAACTGCGGCCGTGCTCTTCAAAATAAGCTAGTTGCTGTTTGCTTTCTTTTGCCGGCTCTACCGGGATGGAGCTCTGGGCCCAGATTTGGCCGTGCGGGTGCGGATTACTACTGCCCATTACCGCACCTTTGTTCTCGAATATCTGCACATAATTAATATAATCGAGGCTACCCAATTCTCTGAACTCCTGCTGCCAAACCTCAATTACTCTTTTTATCTCCGTAACCGGCATGTCGGCTAAAGATAAATCGTGCCGGGGCGAAAAACAGATTACCCGCGCAATTCCTCTTTCACTTTCGGCTTTCAACAAATCGCCTTTGGTAAAGCTTCCGGCGGGCACCTGCGCTTGCAAAGCGCCAAAATCGTTATCGAAAACAAAGGTTTCTTTATAATCCGGGTTCGTTTCGCCGTTAGCCCTTTTATTACCCGGACATAAGTAACAAGTAGGATCGTAAGCTGGCCTTTCGTCTTTTGGTATGGCTTCTTGTTGTCCTTGCCAGGGCCTTTTGGAGCGGTGCGGGGATACCAAAATCCATTCGCCGGTTAAGGCATTGTAACGACGGTGCGGGTGTTCAGCTAAATCAAATGTATTCATAGTTTTAGATTGAGAGCTAGTTTGTAAGTGTTTTTTTGGTATGCGTATTTCAAACGCTACCTTATAACGGTTTACTTTGGTTTGTGTATTAAATTAACTTAGTACATTGCGAAGAAAATAAGTTAAGTTCAAATATTGCTTTGTTGTCTATAAAAGCTATTTTCCTATCCTTTCCTCTCCCAAGGGAGACTTTTTGGCTGAGCTACCTCTTTTTTAACCTTATTTTGTTCTCAGTGTATTTAGTCTCTTTACTTAAATAAATATAGGTGGTTGCGTAACATCAATTATAAGCAAGCGAAACAAATTAGTTTAAATAAATTAAAAACTTTAAATTTCATTATTGAATATTTATGCACGCATTTGATCATTCACTTATTCAATCATTATTTGCCGGATTGTTTCACCGGCAATTTTTATTTTTTATAAAACAAAAAACCCTGACCAAGGCCAGGGCTTTCATATTGTTTAAGAAAAAGAATCGTATCAGATAGCTTAGGCAGCCATTTTTGCTTCGCTGTACAGGTTATTTAATACGTCCTGCATATCTTTTTTGCTAATTTTACCGGCTTCGTTGGCCCGTGACTGTACCAACTGATAATAAGTCGTAATAGAGGCGATGATATTTTCGCGCTCAACCGGACTTGGAACTTCCAAAATATCAATAGCTGCTTTTTTCAAAGTTTTGCCTTCGTAGCTGGATGTATCCAAAGCGATAATTTCGCAATAACCGAAATTAGAAGCGGCACATTTTACATTGAAGTCATATTCTTCGGTAGCCTTATTTAATAACACTTTTACCTTGTCTAAATGATCAGATAATGGTTTGCTTAAAATAATCTTTGTTTCCATAATACTATTCCTCAATTTAAAATTATGTACTATTTAAATATCAGCGCTTTAAGAGCAGCCGTGTATTTTATTTTATTATATTTACTCTTTGTGTTTATTTCGAAGCTCCGGGCTACTTTCACCTAACTGCTTCTGTTTTTATAGTTCAATATTTATTCAACACTCATTGCTTCGGTCTTTATTGCACTATCAACGATATAAAAGTACAGTTGGGTTACAGCCTAAACAAGGACAATATGCCCATATTTGTAACACTTACTTTTTACTGATATATTAATTAAAATCAGCATTTAAATTAAAAAAACAGCTATTTAAAAGAATATAATTGGTTATTTTACCTCTATTTGTAACATTATAAAGCGCAAACATTATGTTTATTTATTATTAATTTTCAGCTTAAAAAAATTATTGCTTCAACAAGATATATATAAATATAAATATTCACTTATATATTATAAAAATACAAGTTTAACTTTTACCAATAAATTAATAGAAGCATTTGTGCTGATTTTTAATTGTTTTTAATGAAGTTTACCCCGGAGATCTTTAAAACCGCTTAAGTTATACTATCCATATAATATAGTATAATCAATAAGATTATTGTAGCAGCTATTTGTCATTCTTCTGAATACTTATTAATGATTATCTTTTAAAAGGTTTAAACACAACAAATTGTTTAGCGGATAATATGTAACTTTGTGCAAATTTTGGCACCTCCGGGGAGCCCATGTTGTTAATACATTTGATAGAACTCAACAGAAAAAGAACAAATACCTTTTAATGGCTAAACGCAGATCGGGCAGTAACGCTGAATTAAATCCGGAAATTAAAAAACCGCTTACGAAAGAGAATTTTAGAAACGGCCGCCGCATTTTCAACTTCGTTCTCCCTTACAAAATCAAATTCTTTATCGGGCTAGTTTTCCTGGCTTTGTCCAGCAGTACCTTTATGATCTTTCCGGCTCTTACCGGCCAGCTAGTAGACAGTGCTACCGGACAAGCTTCCAAATTGTTGCAGGATATCAACTTAATTTCGCTGGGCTTATTCGGGGTTATCTTATTACAGGGTATCTTTTCTTTTTTCCGGATTTACTTCTTTGCCCAGGTAAGCGAAAATACGGTAGCCGATATCCGGCGGGCTCTCTACGCCAAGTTTGTGGTATTGCCTATTCCTTTTTTCGAACAGAAACGGGTGGGCGAAATTACCAGCCGGATTACTTTTGATGTTTCGCAATTACAGGATACGCTTTCCATTACTTTAGCCGAGCTTTTCCGTCAGGTAATTACCCTGGTGGTAGGCGTCATTATTATCATGGTTACGTCGGTGAAGCTTTCCTTATTTATGCTGGCCACTTTTCCGGTATTAATTATACTGGCCATTGTATTCGGTAAAAAAATAAAAAAACTATCGAAAGCTACCCAGGAAGAAATTGCCAAGACCAACGTAATTGTAGAAGAAACCCTGCAAGCCATTCAGGTGGTTAAAACCTTTACGAACGAGCTTTTCGAAATTGGCCGTTATAACCAATCTTTATCCAGAGCGGTACAAAATGCATTAAAGGCTTCTTACTTTCGAGGCGCCTTTGTTTCTTTTATCATCGTAGGTTTGTTTGGCGGTATTATTGCCGTATTGTGGTACGGTGCTTCTTTGGTAGAAAGCGGCGAATTAACCATTGGCGAGCTGATACAGTTTATAATCTATACTACTTTTATTGGCGCTTCGGTAGGTGGCCTTGGCGATATGTACGGCAAAGTACAGGTATCTTTAGGTGCTTCGGAGCGGATTCTGGAAATTCTGGACGAGCCGGTAGAACCAACGCATCAACAGGTAGCCAACCAGCAACCTTTAGCGGTGGAAGGCAATATTGTTTATGAGCACGTGGCGTTTTCGTATCCTACCCGGAAAGATATTGCGGTATTAAAAGATATTTCTTTTGAGATTAAAGCCGGGGAAAAAATTGCGCTGGTGGGCCCCAGCGGAGCAGGTAAATCTACGATTGTGCAATTGCTGATGAAATTTTATGACCTAAGTTCCGGCCAGATTTTAATTGACGATCAAAATATAAACAACCTGAACTTAACGCAACTGCGTCAGAATATAGGTATTGTGCCGCAGGAAGTATTGTTATTTGGCGGTACCATTCGCGAAAATATTGCCTATGGCCGACCAGATGCCACGTCGGAACAAATTATAATGGCGGCTAAAAAAGCAAACGCTTATAACTTTATTCAAACTTTCCCGGAAGGCTTGGATACGATGGTGGGCGAACGTGGAATTAAACTTTCGGGCGGACAACGCCAGCGGATTGCCATTGCTCGAGCTATTCTTAAAAATCCGGCTATCTTGATACTGGACGAAGCCACCAGTTCCCTGGATTCTGAATCAGAAAAGCTGGTACAGGAAGCTATGGATGAACTCATGAAAGGCCGGACCAGCATTATTATTGCCCACCGTTTATCTACTATCCGGAAAGCTGATAAAATATTAGTTATAGAGAACGGCCAAATTGTGGAGGAAGGTAGGCACGAAGACTTATCTTCAAACGAAAATGGCCTGTACGCAAATTTATTAAAACTGCAGTTTGAATTGAGCTAATTCTTGCTGAATGAAAAATTACTGAGCCCGGCTATTTATTTATAGCCGGGCTTTTTTGTTGATTTAAATTGGTAGCTTAGATTGTTATATATATACTTTAAGGCGGCCAGAGGCCGGAATAAAAGGATCACGGGCGAGGACGCCCGCGATATTTATAAGATAATTACTTACCAAAGAAAAACTAATAACTAAATAAATCTACAAAACCAGTTGGGCATGCAGCCGGGCCAATGTTTCCGTGGCATCGGCGCACAAGCCCGGGTGAACCGGTGACGTTTGTACGACAGTACTACGGGCGGCGGTAAGCCAGCGAAAGCGGGAAGCAATGGGTAATTGCCCAATGGTGCCTCCCTCCTGGCGTCCCGCACAAATGCGGGCAAAAACACGCAAACGTTCCTGTAGTTCCGCAATATCCAAAGTTCCCGAAAAAGCGCGCAGGCGGTCTTCTGGTAACGCGTAAACTGTTTGCAGAAAATTCTGGGCCGGACAATACAATATCACCCCCACATTTATAAATTCTTCACGCTCCACGCGGGGCACTACGCGGATAACGGCAAACTCAAATAAGTGCTTTTCTGGCATTTTGGGCTTCCTTAACAAAAATCTCCGTATGGGCGAGTCGGGTAGTTAAAAATTCGGTGTATATATTCCGGTTCTCTTCCGGTGCAGCATCCGGCGAATCGCCCTGCAGCCAATCGTCCGGAATGGCTGACACAATGGCCTGAATGCGGTCGGGGGTTAGTATGGCACGAAACGCCGCATCTACCGCATCCAGTTCGCTAGCCTGGGGCAGCAAAACATGGTCTTTTATTTGTGCAAATGGTTTTAGTGCCGCCTCAGCGGGATTTTGCTGCGCATGATGAAAATAGAACGCTGCCCCATGATCGATGAGCCATAATTCTTTGTGCCACATCAGCATGTTTGTATTGCGGGCCGTGCGATCTACATTGGTGATGAGGCAATCTAACCAGACAATCTGGGAAGCTAAGCGGGCATCTACGGTATTAACCAGGGCATCGAAAGTAATGGCCCCGGACAGGTAATGCAGACCCAGGTTCAGGCCTTCGCTAAACTTTAGCAAATCCTGGATTTCCTCGTCGGGTTCGGAGCGGCCAAAAGCCACATCTAAGTGCGCAAACACCAGTTCCGGCACCCGCAAACCCAGGGCACGGGCTATTTCCCCGGCCACCAGCTCTGATATTAAGGCTTTTACTCCTTGTCCGGCGCCCCGGAATTTAAGCACGTACAAAAAGCCGTCATCCGCCTCCACAATAGCCGGCAGGGAGCCACCTTCGCGTAAAGGGGTTACATAACGGGTAACCTGTACGGTTCGGAGTTGGGGTTTACTTTCCTGCATGCGTGCTTTGGTTAATGATTTTCTTTCGGCTAAGTTTTAATAACAATGGTATTCTTATATGCCGGCCGCAAATATATACGCTCTTTTGCAGGCGCAAAAATGCATCAACAGCAACTTTAAAGAAAATAGCAAAACAAAATTTTGTTTCTACTTATTTTTTAAAATCTTCCATACTGCTGCCCAGCCCAAAATAGCGAATATTATAAGTAAAAGAGAGCATAAAATAGCGTTGCAGTACATTGGTTTGCACGTCTTCTACGTAAGCATCGGAAATATTGCGCCAGATGCTGTTATTCTGTTTCAGCAGGTCGTATACGTTCAGGTTAATTTCCCCGCGCTGATTCGAAAATATCTTTTTGCCCAGACTCATGTTCCAGAGCAAAAAATTGGTGCCAACCGGCGATAATCCGCCGTATGCCTGGTGATTCAGATCGGTGCGGTACACCAGGCCTTTCCAGAAAATATGATGGTAACGTAAACGGGTAGTCTGCACAAAGTAGTTGTTATTAGCTGCGGGGCGGAGCGTGTTTTTAACAATGGTATAGCCGGAGTTGGTAGAAACCGTAAAATCTATATTTTCGCTAATATTGCTGCTAAGCGATAAACCCAGCCGGAAATTACTGGAAGTAGATTGGTTTAGTTCGTTGTCTACCAAGCCGGGCCGGTTGGTATGATTGATGGAGCCATTCAGGTTTACATTAGATGAGATAAAATTAACCGGTTTGCCGTAAGAGAAATACGACCGGATATCCCAGTACCCGTTCAGGTTTACGGGCCGGATAAGCTGCGCGCCTTCGTTCAGGGGTATTTGTCCGTTCAGCAAGGTATCTTGTACAATATTTAAAGTACTATTGGTAATATAATCCTGCTCCCGGCTACCCGATACGGAGGCATAAAACGACTGGTTTGTTTCGGGATTATGCGCCTGGTATCGTAGCCGCGCCCAGTTGCGGTAAGATTGATTTAAGTTCTGATTACCCCGGCGCACCTGTAAAGTATTGGAATAGTCAATTACATCCTGCAACTGCCCTACCGATGGCGCATTGGTATTAGCGCGGTATTGAAACTGCACGTTCCGGGAAGAAGAAAATTTATATTCGAAACGGGCAAAAGGCAAAATGCTGGTAAACTGCCGGTTTAAGTTGCTGGACTCTGGAAAAACCTGGTGGTTTTGCAGGGAAGCCTGCTGGTAAGAAGCCTCTACCTGGAAACGGAGTTTATCGTTGTTATATTTATAACCGGCTTCGGCTTCCTGGGTCAGGTAATCGTTATTAAAAGTATTGCTCAGCGGTACATTCAGTAATGAATAATTTTCTGCTTGATCGGCGTAATCGTAGGTACGTTTGTCGGAGTCGTTGGCCCGGTTTCCGATTTCGTATTCCAATTCAATCTGGCCGTTTTTGCCAATGGGTTCGGCATACGAAACTTCGGTTTCCCAGTTAACCCCGGTTCGGTCCAGGTTGGTATATTGATTTAGATTGGTGGTGCTGTCAGTTTCCCGGTAAGCTATATTTTCGGCCACGCGGTAACTAATGGCATCATCTACGTGGTAACTGTTGCTCCACCGGAAGGTGATGCTACGGCCCGGCTTGGTAAAACGGTGGCTATATAATATATTGTTGTTATAATCGGCGTTTACGTTATTGCCGTGGCTGTTATTCGTGGTTTGGCTCAGCGGGCTCAGGTCATTTATCATGTCGCCCTTTAAATACGATTCAAAATCATAATGCTGTACATAAATACTTGGTGTAAACAAGATCCGGTTCCGGTCATTTATTTTGTAATCCAGGCGCAGCCAGGCATTGTGGTTGGCATCTATATTGGTTGAGCGGTTGGTTTCGGTATAAACCTTGCCCGAGTCGGTCAGCGATATAAAATCGCGGTATCTTTCGGTGCTGTTTATATTGCGGCGGTTATTGAGAAAATAGCTTCCCGATACTTCTATCTTTTTTCCCCAAGTTTCGCTGTAATTTAAACCAATGGCTTTGGTACTGATGATACCGTTAGTGGGTTGGTCACCGGAATTGTTCGGGTCGGCGGAGAAATTTAAAGTATTAACGTTATTGCTTAAACCAGTAACGGTTACGCGGCGATCGTCGCTGAAAAAGTTAACGCTGGCTCCCAGCAAATACCGGTCGTTGGTACCGTAACCAGCCGATGTTTTACCAAAACGCCCAACTTTCCGGTTGGGTTTGGTTACGATATTAATGGTTTTAATTGTTTCGCCATCATCGAATCCACTTAGTTCGGCTTTATCACTTTTTTTCTCGAACACCTGGATGTTGGCAATCACGTTAGCCGGCAAGTTCTGTAAAGCTGCGTTTACATCCGTACCAAAAAAAGGTTTGCCGTCTATTAAAATCTGTTGCACTGCTTCGCCTTGTACCTGCAACTGACCGTCCTGCACCATTACGCCGGGCATTTTCTGCACTAAATCCTGGGCACTGGCATCCGGAGCCGTTTTAAAGGCATCGGCATTAAACTGGGCCGTATCACCTTTTTGTTCGCCGGGCGGTATACGGCCAATAATTTGTACTTCGCCCAAAGCCGTTGCTTCTTCCTGCAATAAAATAGTGCCCAAATTTAACGCGGTATCTTTTACCTCAATGGCTTTGCTGAGCGTTGTAAAACCCAGGTACTGCACTTTAAGCGAATACTGGCCCGGCGCTATTTCCAGCCGGAACTTGCCTTCCAGGTCGGTGGTAGTACCGGTAATAGGGGTAGCATTGGTTTTATCTGTAATTACCACGGTCGCGCCAATCAGGCTGCTTTTATCGGTGGCATTTTGTACCGTACCGGAAACAGATACTTGCTGCGCGTAAGCTGGTAATATTAATGAGAAGAAGCTAAAAAACAGAAGTATATATTTAATCATATTTTAAGATGAGCAGTTTAGAATATTAAAGCGGTAAAACAAGAATCTTTTCCCTAAAGACAAGGTAAACTTAATAAACAAATCTGTGTTAAATCTGAACTTGTAATTTAAAAATCTAAAAAGAAATCTAATCCGACCTTTGGAGTTATAATATAAATACGGAATAATTGTAATCAGGAAAGATGCTGATGCAAGAAATTATACATAAAAATAATTATAAAAGAAGCAAGACATTCTAACCAAGTTAGAGAAATTAGCTGGCCGTTATAACTTACTTTTATAACTTCACTTTACAAAATTGATGTATGAAAACTCCTCGTGTAGAGATAATATACTGCACCCAATGTCGTTGGCTTTTACGGGCCGCCTGGATGACCCAGGAATTACTAACTACCTTCGAAACTGAATTAGGCGAAGTGGCCTTAGTGCCCGGCACCGGCGGCATATTTGAAGTGCGCTTAAATGAAGAACTCCTGTTTTCGCGCAAGGAAGCAGGCCGGTTCCCGGAATCGAAAGAACTGAAACAAATAATCAGAGACCGGATAGCACCAGATAAACCATTAGGACATAGCGACCGGCCGGTAGCTACATAAGTTAGATATTTGGCAAAACTAATGTTTAGGATGCTTCTTGGGGGGCTGGCTTGCCTATTCTTGGTTTAGCTGTGTTTTCCGGACGAGCTAAGTAATAATTAAAGTTTGAAAATATATCTGAAATCTTCCAGAATTAAAAAAGCACGTGTATTATGATTCTTGAAAAAGTTAATTTACAGGAAAAGTTTGCGTTGTTCACCGATTACTGGCATCCTCGTGTGGCCGGAGAACTCAACGGCCAACATGTAAAGCTAGTAAAATTGAAAGGTGAATTTATCTGGCATCAGCACGAACACGAAGACGAATTATTTTTTGTAGTAGCCGGTGAGTTAAAAATAGAGCTGCGCGACAAAACCGTAATACTGAAACCCGGAGAATTTATTATTATTCCGCGCGGCATCGAACACCGCCCCGTAGCCGAAAATGAAGTTCAGGTTTTGCTGTTTGAACCAGCCTCTACCCTGAACACCGGAGATCAACGCTCCGCATTAACCCGGGATATTTTAGATAATATTTGATTTATTATGTTAAATAAAGCGTGCAAGCAATCTTCTATAGTTGCTCCGGAAATTAGCGATTAGATTATATATTTTTTGTATTTATAATCAAGCTAATTTTCCATTACAATTAAATAAACAAAAATCCATGCCACGCGCCCCAATATTGCTGCAAACCTTTTACTTTAGCAGCAGATAAACTGGTGCTTATTTGCTTTTCTAAATTTACTTATCTTAAATGGCGATTTTGCTGCACACCCTACTTAGATATTTCCTTCTTCTTTTTCTGATAATTGTTGCCTGCTCTGGCCAGGCACAGGCTCCGAAAAAACCCAATGCTGCCGATATTTTATTGGATTTAAAAAAATTGAACGTGGTGGGGAGTGCCTTGTACGTTGCGGCTCATCCGGACGATGAAAATACCGCTTTAATTGCCTGGTTAGCGAACGATAAACTGGTAAATACCGGTTATTTATCGCTTACGCGGGGCGATGGCGGACAAAACCTGATTGGTCCGGAAATAAGGGAACGGCTGGGCCTGATCCGGACGCAGGAATTATTACAAGCCCGCCGCCTCGACGGTGGTAAACAATTTTTCTCCCGTGCCAATGATTTTGGCTTTTCGAAAGACTACCAGGAAACCCTGCGTATTTGGGATAAAGAAAAAGTGCTGGCCGATATGGTCTGGACGATTCGCAAGTTTCGGC
>Ga0210040_10002846_pt1 | contig 23989 bp, 18 predicted proteins | sample CryGeyCG12114_NA_FD_185462 | JGI IMG/M metagenome (GOLD analysis project Ga0210040, IMG submission 185462) | Groundwater microbial communities from aquifer - Crystal Geyser CG19_WC_8/21/14_NA (SPAdes) (version 2) | ecosystem: Environmental > Aquatic > Deep subsurface > Groundwater | place: USA... | reverse complement strand
CCCGCCAGCGCAGTGCCGATCCGCCCGCGGGCTCGGCCCGCATCGCGGCCACGCCCTGCCCGATCACGATCGCACCGCGGTCTGGGCTGAGCAGCCGCGCCGCGATCCAGCCGCGCGCGCCCTCCGGGTCCTCGACCAGTCGCCAACCTTCGTTCAGGCGCACGACCTTCACCGGCAGCCCGGTGCGGCGGTAAATCCATTCGACCGGGAAATCGACGCTGGGGCCCACGCGCATATAGACCTCGTCCGCCCGCAGCGTTGCCCAATAGGGTACCTCGCGGTCCTGCGCGTGCCCGGGTGCGGGCGACAGGGTGAAGAAGGCGGCCAGCAAGGCCAGGGCAAAGGGGAGAAAACGTTGCACGCCGCATCGATAGCGCTACCGGCGCCATCCGGGCAATCACCCTTGATCGTGCTTTTGCCCGGGCATGCCCCCGAAGGTCTGGCGGGGCTGGCTTATGCCAGTGCAGCGCCGGCCGCGCCGCCGCCCTCGCTCTTGCCGAACAGGCCGATCAGTTCACGATAGCGGGCTTCCGCCTTGCCGTAAGTGCAGCCGGCCAGCGCCTCCAGCTTGGCGCGGTCGCGAATGGCGACCTTGCCGCGGGTGGACCGGATCAACCCTTCTCCTTCCAGCAGGTGCAGCGTCACCGTGACACCGCTGCGTTGGGCGGAAATCATCTGCGCCAGGAATTCGTGCGTCACCGGAATGTCATCCCTCGGCATCCGGTCGTGGCACATCAGCAGCCAGCGGGCGAGGCGCGCCTCCATCATCTGCTGGGAGCGCGACACCACCGAGTAGGATAGCTGCAGCATGTGGAACAACAGATAGTGCGAGAGCAGCCGGCGCAGTTCGATCGAATTGTCCATCCGGTCACGGATGATCTCCGCCGGAATGGCCAGCGCCGTGAACCCGTCGACCTGCACGCAGGTGTCGAACATCTCGACATCGCTGCCCAGGATCCGCCCGATGCCCACCAGGCCTTCACGCCCGATCAGTCCGACCTCCGTCCGCGCCCCGTCGATCGCCATGGTCGAGGTGATGCCCCCTTCCGGAAAGTACAGCATGTCCTGCACCTTGCCCGCCTGGGCGAGCCGCTGGTTCCTGGACATGTCTATGCGCTCGAAATGTGGTGACAGACTGCCGAGCTCGTCGAAGCTCAACCGTTGCAACAACAGATTGGTCGTCTCGATCGGAGCCGACACATAAGCGTAAGAGCTTTCACGGAATGGCGTCCGTGCCGGAAAGTTCATGTCGCTACCCCTTTCCCCTGCGTGTTTTAGGGTACCAGCCCCTGTACACGATTAGGAGCAATGGCGCTCGCCTTCTTCCTGTGTCCGGTAACGGACACAACACTCATTAACTACACGTTTGTTGCCGAAAGCCGTAACTTCAGTGCCGGTTTGTTTCTCAGTCTCCGGTGAGGATCCGATCGACGAGCTGCCGAACTGTGGGGGTGAAGTTGTTCGAATAGAACGGATCCTGCCGGAATCGGTAAGCGGCATGCCCGGCGAACATCAGGTTCTCGTCCACCGGCCCGCCATGGGCGATATCCTGCAGCGTTTTCTGTATACAGAAGCTGCGCGGATCGGCCAGGCGGCCGGTCGTGTAATCGTCATGATCCTTCCAGGACGAGAAACCGCAATGGGACAGGCAGCCCATGCAATCGGCCTGGTCCTTGCGGATCACCGCGCGCTCCGCCGGATCGACGAAGACCAGCGTGTCGTCAGGCGTCTTCAGCGCGTCGGTAAATCCCGCCATCACCCATTGATGCGCCCGCTCGCGGTCCCCCGGCGTCACCCAGAAGCTCTTGCCCTTCACCCCGGCATCCAGCTGCACCGTGTGGTCGCCTGCCGCCACGCGGCTCCACGGAATCTGCCGTTCGGAGCGGGCCACAAGGCTGCGCAGGAACGGGTTCAACGCAGCCGAGCTGTAGAAGCCGGTCGGGCTGAAGCGGTGCAACATCACGTCGCCCGGCTCCAGCTCGCGCAATGCGTCCTTCCAACCCTGCGGGATGGGGCTTTCATGCGTCAGCAGTGGACGGGTGCCGAACTGGAACGCGATCGTGCCAAGCTCGGGATTGTCGATCCAGTCGTTCCATTCGCGCAGGAACCACACTCCGCCGGCCATCACGATCGGCACGTCGTCCGAAATGCCTTCTGCCCGCATCACGTCGCGCACGGCCTTCACCCGCGGGAACGGATCCTCGGGCTTCAGCGGGTCTTCCGCGTTGGACAGGCCGTTATGCCCGCCGGCCAGCCAAGGGTCCTCGTACACCACCGCTGCCAGCAGTTCGCTGACCTTGTGATAGGCGCGCTTCCACAGCGCGCGGAAGGCGCGGGCGGAACTGATGATTGGCAAATAGTGGACGTTGTACCGTGCGGCGATCTCCGACAGGCGGTACGGCATGCCCGCGCCGCAGGTCACGCCCGCGACCAGGCCGCGGGTGCGTTCCAGCACGCCTTCCAGCACCGGCTGCGCGCCGCCCATTTCCCACAGCACGTTGATATTGATCGCGCCCCGCCCGTTCGCGATGTCATAGGCGCGGCGGACCTGCTCCACCGCGCCGTCGATGGCGTACTGCACCAGCTGCTCGTGCCGTTCCAGGCGGGTCCGCTGGTGGTAGACCTGCGGCACGATCTTGCCTGTCGGATCGTAGCTGTCGGCATTGACTGCGCTGACCGTGCCGATGCCGCCCGCGGCGGCCCATGCGCCGGAACTGGCGTGGTTGCTGGCCGACACGCCCTTGCCGCCTTCGATCAACGGCCAAACTTCGCGTCCGCCATAAGAAATGGGCTTCAGCCCCTTGAAATCCATCATCCGTCCTTGTCGCGCGCCGCGTCGGGCGCTCCTGTCTGCGTCTGCGGCCCGGGAACAATTCGGGCCTGGTTCCGGGCTTGCCCGCCTGTCTGCGTGCCGGCCTGGGTGCAGGGGGTGATCTCCTGGGGGTCGGGCCGGGGGCCGACCGCCTCGAACATGGCATAATAACCCGACAACGCAGGGGTGCGAACAAATTCTGTCAGGCGAAAGCCAAGTTGGTCGAATTCGCAGAACAATTGCTGCGGCGGCATGCCGTGGCGGTCGGTCTGGCGGTCCACGTCCACCACTACCACGCGCCCCCCGGGCCGGAGCGACGGGCGCAGCCGCCACAGGAACGCGAACGGCTCGCTGACCTCGTGATACATATGGACCATGAACACCCGGTCGAAGCTGTCGGGCGGCAGCCGCGGATCGGCCGGCTCGCCTGGGACGATGGAGACATTGTCCAGCCGTTCCTGCTCCACCCGGTCACCCAGCCGCAGCAGCGCACCGCGATCGATGTCCTGCGCCAGCACGCGGCCACTCTCGCCCACCGCCTCGGCCAGGCGCACGGTATAATAGCCCTCGCCCGCGCCGATATCGGCGATGCTCATGCCAGGGCGGATGCCGGCCAGCTGCATCACGGTCGCGGCTTCCTGCCGGGTATCGCGCACCTCCTCGTCGGCGAAAGCGGTCGCGCCCAGGGCCGATACCGGCCGGTCCGCCGCCGGGAACACCGGCTCGGCCCGCGCCCGCTCGCGATCGTCCCGCTCGCTCGGCGGCGTGCAGGCGGTCGCAAGCAGGGCCAGCAAGGGGACCGATGCCACAAAGAAGGCAATTTTTCGAACCATCACGGATGTCTTAAGGTTGATGCAGATTACCCGCAATGGCCGCGACCTCAGTCGACATCCTCGACCTCGACCGCCTCGCCCGTCACCTTCTGCGCCAGCGCGGCGGCGATGAACGGGTCGATTGCGCCGTCCAGCACGTCGCCGGGTGCGGTCGAGGTGACGCCGGTGCGCAGGTCCTTGACCAGCTGATAAGGTTGCAGGACGTAGGAACGGATCTGGTGACCCCAGCCGATCTCGCTCTTCTCCTGGTACTCGCCGCTTGCCGCCGCCTCGCGCTCGGCCATCTCGCGTTCGAACAGGCGCGCCTTCAGCATGCCCATCGCGGTGGCGCGGTTCTTGTGCTGGCTGCGATCGTTCTGGCTCGCGACCACGATGCCGGTCGGCATGTGGGTGATGCGCACCGCGGAATCGGTGGTGTTGACGTGCTGCCCGCCGGCGCCGCTGGCGCGGTAGGTGTCGATCTTCAGGTCGCTGTCCCTGATCTCGATTTCGACATTGTCGTCGATCACCGGATAGACCCAGACGGAGCTGAACGAGGTGTGCCGCCGGGCGGAGCTGTCATAGGGGCTGATCCGCACCAGCCGGTGGACGCCGCTCTCCGTCTTGGCATAGCCATAGGCGTTCTCGCCCTTGACCAGCAGCGTGGCCGACTTGATGCCCGCCTGCTCGCCTGCCTGGTACTCGACGGTCTCGACCTTGTAGCCCTTGCGCTCGGCCCAGCGGGCATACATGCGCAGCAGCATCTCGGCCCAGTCCTGGCTCTCGGTACCGCCGGCGCCGGCGTGGATCTCGACAAAGGTATCGTTGCCGTCGGCCTCGCCCTTCAGCAGCGCCTGCACCTTGTCGGCATCGGCGCGCACCGCCAGGCGGGCCAGCGTGGCCAGGCCCTCGGCGATCGTGTCGTCGTCATCCTCAGCCTCGCCCAGTTCCACGAACTCGATCGCGTCGGCCATCTCGGCGCCGATCTCCTTCACCGTGCCGATCGCGGCGTCCAGCTGGCGCCGCTCGCGCATCACCAGTTCCGCCTGCTTGGGATCGTTCCACAGGTTCGGGTCCTCGACCCGGGCGTTCAGCTCGTCCAGCCGGCGCAGCGCGCGCTCCCAGTCGAGCGAGCGGCGCACCAGCGCCAGCGCGCCCTCGATGCGGTCGATATGGGCCTGCCCTTCGGCACGCATGATACTGCTACTCCAAATCCGAAAGCGCGCCGCCTAGCCCATCGGAGGCGTGGGGGAAAGGCTCACCCGCCCTCGAGCGCGCGCACCGCTGCCAGCGTGCGGGCGACGTGCTGGCGCCAGTCCAGGTCCGAATGGACCATCACCACCCGCCCGTCCTGCGCGATGACGTAGGAGGTGCGGTCGCTCATCACATCCTGGGCGTTCGGCTGCGCATTGCCCTGCCCCGGCCCGCGGAACACCACATCGAAGGCGCGGATGGCGGCGGGGCTGGCGACGGCCACCGGGAAGGCGTCGCGGCACTCCTCGGTCGAGAAGCGGCGCAGCGTGTCGATATTGTCGGCCGACAATCCCACCACCTGCGCCCCTGCCGCGCGGAAATCGCCCATCGCCTCGGCGAAGGCATTGGCCTCCAGCGTGCAGCCTTGCGTGAAGGCGCGCGGGAAGAAGTAGAGCACCACAGGCCCGCGGCGCAGCGCGTCCTGCAGGTCGAAGGTGAAGGTCCGCCCGGCCAGCGCCCCCTGCGTGTGCAGGGCCGGGGCGCGCTGCCCCTGGCGCAGAGCGGCGGCGGCAGGTTGAGCCAGGCCCAGGCCGGCAACGGAAGCGAGCAGCAGCGCAGCGGCGATCGAGCGGTTCATGGCTGGCATGATGCGCTGCTTGCACCCCTGTGTCCAGCGGCCACGATGCGCGTCAACTTTGTCAACTTCCAAGCGTAGACGCGCCCGTCAGTAGATCCCGCCCTGCTCCTCGACAAAGTCGTTCTCCACCCCTGCAGAAGCTGCCGCCTCGCGCTGGCTGCGCCCGGCATTTTCCCCGCGCCGCAGTTGAGCCAGGATCAGTTCGCGCAGCGAATCCACGCGGTCGCCGCGCTGTTCGCGCGGCGGCTCGGAATCGGGCTTGAACGCCTCCCAGATCACGCCCGCACGCGGGTCGTTGTCGTTGGGCCAGCCGGCAAAGACGCGCTTGCCGCTGCGCCGGTCGACCCGGACCAGCCGCACGCCGGAGGGCGCCAGGAACGGACGCCCGCTCCACTTGCCCGGTGTCTCGGTCACGAACTGCTTGAAGATCGGCGCCGCCAGTCGCCCGCCCTGCGCCCAGCCGCCCATGCTGCGCGGCTGGTCGAAGCCCATATAGACACCGGCGATGATGTCGGGCGATCCGCCCACGAACCACACGTCGGTCGGCCCGGTGGTGGTGCCGGTCTTGCCGAACAGCGGCATGTCGAGGTCGCGCAGCGTCACCGCGGTGCCGCGCTGGACCACACCTTCGAGCATGTGCACGGTCTGGAACGCCGTGCGCGCATCCATCACCTGCCGGCCACGTTCGGCCAGCCGCGGCATTGGTCGCCCGTCCCATTGCGGCATGTTGCAGCCGGTGCAGTCGCGCGCATCGGCCCGCCAGATCACCTTGCCGCGCCGGTCCTGAACATAGTCGATCACCGTGGCATCGTGCTGCAGACCATGGTTCTCCATCGCCGAATAGGCGCTGACCATCTTCATCACGGTCGTGTTGCCCGCCCCCAGCGCATAGGACAGATAGGCGCCGTCATAATCGCCGATGCCGACCCGGCGGAACGTGTTGAGCACGTTGCTCATGCCCGCATCTGCGGCGATGTGCACCGTCATCAGGTTGCGCGACTGCTCCAGCCCCCAGCGCATCGTATGCGTGCCGCCGCCGCCGCCGCCGAAATTGCGGAAGCACTTCTCGCCCTGTGCGCCCTGATAGACGCAATAGGACGTGTCAGGCACCAGCGTCGCCGGGGTCATCCCCTGGTCCAGCCCGGTGGCATAGACGAACGGCTTGATGGTCGATCCCGGCTGCCGTTCGGCCTGCGTCGCCCGGTTGAAGCTGCCCAGCCGGGAATCGAACCCGCCCTGCATCGCCAGCACTCGCCCGGTGCCCGGCGCCTGCGCGACGAAGCCGCCGGAGATCTCGGGCACGGTGCGCACCCGGAATGCCCCGCCGCCCACTGGCGAGGCGGCGGTGACGTCGCCCACCTTGATCGCATCGGGCAAACCGCTCAGCGGTGCCTCGTCCCCGGTGGCGAACCCGATGGTCGCCGACTGCCCGCTGCGCTGGGTGACGACGCCGACGCGCCAGTTCTGGTAATTGATGCCGAGGTTGGAGGAGGCGAGCTGCTGCGTCAGGTCGCCATCGTCGGGATCGATCGTCGCCAGGGGACCATGCCAGCCCTGCCCGCCGGCATAGCGTAGCAGTCCGGCGCGCAGCGCGTCGCGCGCGGCATCCTGCAATGTCGTGTCGAGCGAGGTGCGCACCCACAGCCCGCCGCCATAGACGCTGTTGGGCCCGTCCTCCGCCTGCTCGCCATAGCGGTCCATCAGCTGCCGGCGTACCTCCTCCAGGAAGTAGCCGGCATCGGCGGACCGTTCGGCCGGGCGCTGTGCGATCAGGCCCAGCGGCTGCGCCTTGGCGGCGCTCGCATCGCCGGCGCTGACGTGGTCGTTGGCGACCATCTGGTCCAGCACCCAGTTGCGGCGCTCGATCGCAACCGCTTCGTTGCGCGACCGGCCATAGACTTCCGGCGCACGCGGCAGGATCGCCAGGAACGCCATCTCGTGCAGGTCCAGGTCGTCCACATCCTTGTCGAAATAGGCCCGCGCCGCCGCCTGCACGCCGAAGGAGCGGCGGCCGAGCGGGATCTCGTTAAGATACAGCTCCATGATCTGCTGCTTGGTCAGCACGCCTTCGATCCGCGATGCCAGCACCATCTCGCGCAGCTTGCGGCTGACGGAATATTCGTTGCCGACCAGGATGTTCTTGGCGACCTGCTGCGTGATGGTGGAGCCGCCCACCGCCCGCTCGTCGCTGCCGATCTTGGTGACGTAGTCGATCACCGCGCCGGCAAAGCCGCCGAAATCGATCCCGCCATGCGTCCAGAAGGTCTTGTCCTCCGCAGAGGTGTAGGCATTCACCAGCTGCGTCGGAAAGTCGTTGAACTGCAACTGCACCCGCCGTTCGCGCGCGAACGAATGGACAATCTCGCCATCCCCGCCACGCACCACGGTGGGCAGCGGCGGCTCGTAGGTCAGCAGCCGTCCCGCATCAGGCAGGTTGCGCATCACCAGCGCCCAGGCGAGCGCCAGCAGCAGCACCAGCGCCAGCAGGGCATAACCGGCCCGGCGCAGCGACGGGCGGGTGCGCCAGTTTTCCGCAAATTGCGTCAGCAGACCGCGCGCGCGGTGCAGGCGATAATGGTTCGGTGTGTCTTGGTCAGCCATGATTGGTCGCGGTCTCTAGCACGGGGCGGGCGCCCGGCGCCACAGGGCAAAGCCTGCGTTGCCATACCCCGTTCGCGCAACAAGGTTGCCCAATGCGTCCGCCGATGCTAGCGGACAGGAACGCGCCGGACAGATGATCCGGATGCGCCCCTCGGGAGAATGTGGACCGCCAGCAAAGGCCCCGCGCCCCTTCTGGGGCATTTTTGCTTACAGGTTGATGCCGCAATGGGAAGAAAGAGCCACACCGCCAAGACGCAGCACGGGTGCTGCGCCGTGGCCGTGGCTCTCGCGCGGACGCATATTCCGCGCCTTGCCCTGCCGGTAGTGACATCCCCCCGCCTCGGCAGCCGTCCGGCCGCCGGGACAATCCATGCCGCCACCGGCCGGGCCTGCCCCGCTGGACGCGGCGTTCACCAAAAGAATTGGCGCGCGCCCGCCCGCTTGGCCCCGGCACTTGGTGCCGGCCGGCAAGCAGCCGCGCGCGTACGGAGAATACCACATGGCAACGCGCATGCTGATCGATGCGCGCCACCCGGAAGAAACCCGGGTGGCGGTGCTGCAAGGCAATCGGATTGAGGAATTCGACTTTGAGTCTGCTGAACACAAGCAGATCAAGGGCAACATCTACCTCGCAAAGGTAACCCGCGTCGAACCGTCGCTGCAGGCGGCGTTCGTCGATTTCGGCGGCAACCGCCACGGCTTCCTGGCCTTCAGCGAGATCCACCCCGACTACTACCAGATTCCGCAGCAGGACCGTGAGGCGCTGATCGCCGCGGAACAGGCGCAGGCCGATGAAGAGGCGGCGCTGCGCGCGGAAGAGGACGAAGACGACGATTACGAGGGCTACGAGCCCGACGGCGTCGTCGAGATCGACACTGCCGAGAAGGACGATGTCGCCACCATCGAGGATGGGCAGGTCGACCACGCCGATGAAGAGCAGGATGACGACGAGGCCGAGGCCGAGCCGGCCGCCGACGGCGACCGCCGCCGCCCGCGCCGCCAGACTGGCCGCGGGGGCGCACGCGCCAAGGAAATGGACGACCTGAAGGCCCGCCGCATGGCGCTGCGCCGCCGGTACAAGATCCAGGACGTGATCCAGCGCCGCCAGGTGCTTCTGGTGCAGGTCGTGAAGGAAGAGCGCGGCAACAAGGGCGCCGCGCTCACCACCTATCTCAGCCTCGCCGGCCGCTATTGCGTGCTGATGCCCAATTCCAGCCATGGCGGCGGGATCAGCCGCAAGATCAGCTCGGGCGCAGACCGCAAGCGGCTGAAGCAGATCGTGTCCGAACTCACGCTACCCCGGTCCATGGGCCTGATCGTGCGCACCGCCGGGCTGCAGCGCACCAAGACCGAGATCAAGCGCGACTTCGACTATCTCGCCCGCCTGTGGGACGAGATCCGCGAGAACACGATGTCGTCCAGCGCGCCGGCGCTGATCCATTCGGACAGCGACCTGATCAAGCGCGCGATCCGCGACATCTACAACCGCGAGATCGAGGAAGTGGTGGTCGAGGGCGAGGACGGTTACCGTTCGGCCCGCTCCTTCATGAAGCTGCTGATGCCCAGCCATGTGAAGCGGGTGCGCGCCTATGCCGACCCCGTGCCGCTGTTCCAGCGCTTCGGCGCCGAAGACCAGCTGAGCGCGATGTACGACCCCGTCGTGCAGCTGAAGTCGGGCGGCTATCTGGTCATCAACCCGACCGAGGCGCTGGTGTCGATCGACATCAACTCGGGCCGGTCCACCAAGGAACACGGCATCGAGCAGACGGCCGTCGCCACCAACCTTGAAGCTGCGCGCGAGATCGCCCGCCAGCTGCGCCTGCGCGACATGGCCGGCCTGGTGGTGATCGACTTCATAGACATGGAATACAGTTCCAATGTCCGCAAGGTCGAGAAGGCGATGAAGGACGCGCTGAAGAACGACCGCGCGCGCATCCAGGTCGGTCGGATCTCCGGCTTCGGCCTGATGGAAATGAGCCGGCAGCGGCTGCGCACCGGCGTGCTGGAGGCGACGACCCGTTCCTGCCCGCATTGCGACGGCACCGGCCTGGTGCGCACCGCATCCTCCGCCGGCTTGTCCGCCCTGCGCCTGATCGAGGACGAGGCGGCCAAGGGCCGCGGCACGGTCATTTCGCTGTTCGCCTCCACCGAGGCGGCGGTGTACATGTTGAATGCCAAGCGCGCCGACCTGGCGGAGATCGAGAGCCGCTATGGCGTGAGTGTCGAGGTCCTGCCGGAGGGCGAGGACGAGGGCGCCAAGATGCGCGTCGCCAGCAGCGGCCCGCGTCCGACCTTCGTGCCCCGCTTCGAACCGATCGCCGATGAGGTGGAGCTGGACGACGAGCCCGAGGAGATCGAGGAGGAAGAGGAAGAGGAGGTGCGCGAGAGCGCAGCTGCGGCAGAACCTCGCCAGACCGACGAAGACGGCGAAGCCGACAGCGACGGGCGCAAGAAGCGCCGCCGCCGCCGCCGCGGCGGACGCAACCGCAACAAGCGTCTTCCCGGCGAGGAAGGCTATTCCGAACAGGCCGAGCAGGACGAGGACGAGGACGAGGAGACCGGCGAGGCCGAGCTCGACGCCGAGCCTGATGTCGCCGAGACGCAGGATGCCGCCGAGACCGACGAGGACGCACCGCGCAAGCGCCGCCGCCGTGGCGGCCGTCGCCGGCGCAGGGGCGAAGGCGAGGCCGGCACCGAGGGCGAGGCAGTTGGCGAGACCGCCGACGAACCGGCCGAGGATCTGGTCGACCAACCGGCGGAAGCGATCCCGGTCGTGGCCGAGCCGGAGCTGCCGGCTCCTGCAGAGGAGCCTGCCGCCGAGGAAGAAGCCAAGCCCAAGCAGCGCCGCGCGCCCCGCAAGAAGGCCGGTGCTCCTGCAGCGCAAGCAGCGCCCGCCGCCGTCGTGACCGAACCGGCCGAGAAGCCCAAGCGCACTCGTCGCAAGAAGGCGGAGCCGGAAGATGCGGCTGCCACCGAAGCCGCGCCTGCCGCGACCGAGGTCGCGCCGGAAGCCGCAGAGGCGCCCAAGCCCAAGCGCCCGCGTCGCAAGAAGGCCGAGCCTGCCGTCGAGACCGGCGAGCCGGAAGCCGATGCACCCGCTCCGGCGGCCTCGACGCCCGAGCCTTCGCCGGTGACGCAAGCGGATGCGGATGCCGATGCGGCCAACGATGTTGGCGATGGCGATGGCAATGCCGATGCTGGTACCGGATCGCCCCGCCGCGGCTGGTCTGGTGGCAGCGCACCTTCGGGGCGTAAGAACCGCCGAGCCAAGGCACGGCACGGCACGGCATGACAAGAGCGGGGTCGGGGCGGAAACGCTCCGGCCCCGTTGCCGTCAGGCCAGGCCCAGCACCCGCTTCACATCCGCCAGGTCCTGCGCCTTGTCGACATCGACCGCGGCCAGCCCATCGCTTGCCGGCACCAGCGCAATGCCGACGCCGACGCGCCGGCCCAGCTGCGCCAGCCCCTCGCGCAAGCTCAGCCGCCCGAGCACGTAGCCGACCAGCAGCCCCGGCCCCAGCCGGGCGACGATCCGCCAGGGCCGCTTGCGGTCAGCCTCCACCCGGGTCCATTCGCGTACCGCGGCGCGCGCCTGCCCGGTGCGCAGCAGGAACAGGTTGCAGCCCGACCAGTGCCCGTCCGCAAAGCGCAGCCAAGTGCGCCGGCTGCCGGGCAGCGCCGCCTCCACCCGCGTGCGCTCCGCCAGCATGATCGCGACGTCGCACTCGGCGGGCGCGCCCTCCACCAGCTCGCGCACCCAGGCCGGGCGCAGCAGCGCGTGATCGGCGGTGGTGACCAGCAGCGGGGTGCCGACGAGGTCAAGCGCGGCGAGCACGCTGCCGCTGGGGCCGGTGGCAGGTGCAATCACCTCGGCACCCAGCGCGCGGGCGCATTGCGCGACAGGTCCCTCGGCGCAGCTTACCAGAATGCGCGGGCAGCCGGCATCGCGCAGCGCGGCGACCACGCGGGCCAGCATCGGGGTGCCGCCTATCTCGATCAGCGCCTTGTGGGTGACGCCCAGGCTGGCAGCAAAGGGATCGCCTCCGGGCCGCGATCCGGCCAGCACCAGCGCAACCGGGCTCATGCGGCTGCCGCAGCACGGCGCAGGGCGACGAACACCAGCGCACTCAGCAGGACGTAGGAACAGGCGAAACCGATCGCCACGGCCCAGCCGATCCCCACCGCGCCGAAGCCGGCCAGCGCCAGCACGGCGGCGACCAGCGCCAGGGCGGCGCATGCCCGTGCCAGCATCGGATAGAAGGCATGGCCGAGCGAATGCAGGATCGGCTCGTAGGTAGCGCTCGCCAGTTCGAATGCGGCCCCGACCACCAGCGGGATCAACACCGCGCCGCCCCGCGCGAAATCGTCCCCGCCCAGCACGCCCAGCAGCTCGTCGCCAAAGGCCAACGCCGCCAGCGTCACCACCAGCCCGGCCAGCCCGGCGATGGCGGTCACCTGCAACACCAGCCGGCGGAAACCGGCAATGCCGGTGGCGAAGCGCGCCCGGGCAAATTCGGGATAGACCGCGCGGCTCAACAGCTGCGACAACTTGCCGAAGCCTTGCGCCAGCTGGTCCGCGAGCCGGTAGATGCCCGCGGCGCTGGGGCCGAGGAAGTGGCCGACAGCCAGCAGCGGCCCCTGCCTGAACAACGCCTCCAGCACGGAGCCTGCATAGGTAATGCCGAAGAAGCCGAGCGCACCCGGGTTTTCCCGCAGCACGCCAGCGAAGTCGCCGAAATGCTGGCGGCGCAGCGCCTGCGGCGCCAACCGCCAGGCGGCGAGCCAATAGGCGGCGGCCGACAGCACTTCCAGCAGGGCCCAGGCGATCAGGAACCGTTCAACGGTCGGGCCGATGGCCAGGATGGCAAAAGCCGCAATCAGCCGGCCGATGGGCACCAGCGACTCGACATAGGTCGCCACATCGAACCGGTCGAGCACGCGCACGATGCCGTTGGAGGTCGTCTGGCGCGACCACAGCAGCACGCAATTGAAGGCGAAAGCCATGTCGACATAGCTGGGGTTCAGGTCCAGCGCCTCGGCAAAGCCGTAATAGATCACCCAGGCCAGCCCCGCACCGACCACAGCGCCCGCGGCGTCGATCGTACCGCACAGCCATACCAGCCGGCCGAAACGCGGCCAGTCCTGCCGGTGCACGCTGGGTGCGCCGAAGCGGACCAGCGTCTTCCAGGTCTGGAAGCCCATGATCGCCACCAGCGCCTGGCCGGTGCCGAAGATCAGCGCGAAGTGCCCGAAGCCGCGCACGCCCAGCGACTGCGACAGCACCGCCAGGTAGCCAAGGCTGCACAGGGCGCCAAAGCCCTTGCCACCCAGGATCCACCCCAGATTGGCGATGATGTTGGACAGGCCCCGGCGGGGGGCGGCGGCTTGCGTCACCATGGACGGGGCGTTTGAACCAGCTTTGGGCAACTTACAATGGGCCCGTGCCCTGGCACTCCAAGCGGGACATCCTGCGGCGCGTGCAGCTTGGAAGCGTGCGCCCGCTGCGCTACGTCGCCGGGCGATGGCGCGCATCTGCTTCCTGTTCAACCACGACCAGTTGCACCAGGTGGCGCACAGCCTGCCGATCGCCGTGGAACTGGCCCGGCGCGGCACGGATGAGGTGACGCTCGCCGTCGCCAGCGAGCGGCTGGCGGCGCATCTGCGCAAGGTGGGCGGTGCCGGGCTGGAGCGGTGCCGCATCGTGCGCCTCGACCTTGCCAGCACGCTGTCGCGCGCGCTGGCGGCGGGCATGAACGGACTGATACCGGCGCGCAAGATCCTGCTCTACCGCGACAATGTCGATTTCTTCCGCGGCTTCGATGCGCTGGTGGTGGCCGAAAAGACCTCCCTGCTGCTCAAATCGCATTACGGGCTGGGGGACCTCAGCATCATCCATACCCGCCACGGCGCGGGGGACCGGGCGATCGGCTTCAGCCGCAAGAGCGCCGGCTTCGATCTGGTGCTGGTCGCCGGGCCCAAGATCGCCCGCCGGCTGGAAGCGCAATCCGGCGTGGATCCGGCGCGCATCGCCGTCACCGGCTACGTCAAGTTCGACCTTTACGCTGATCGGCCGAAGGTCGCCCTGCCCTTCGCCGACCCATCACTGCCGGTGCTGCTTTACGCCCCGCACCCCTCCCCCCGGCTCAGCAGCTGGTACCGGATGGGCCCGGCATTGCTCGATGCCGTCGCCCGCAGCGGCCGCTACAATCTGATCTTTGCGCCGCATGTGATGATGTTCCGCCGCGGCTGGACGGTGACGATCGCGCCGCCCGCGGTTCGCCGGATGCGGCGCCCCCCGCCCCGGATCGTGCAGGCGCCCAACATCCATGTCGACCTGGGCAGCCCTGCGTCCAGCGACATGAGCTACACCAATGCGGCCGACCTCTATATCGGGGACGTCAGCAGCCAGATCTACGAATTCCTGATCCGTCCGCGCCCATGCCTGGCGCTGGATGCTCACCGGACACGATGGCAAGGCAATCCCGATTACACGCATTGGGGCGCGGGCCCCTTCGTGCGCGCAGGCGAGGACATGCTGGCGGCAGTGGACACCGCCCTTGCCACTCACGCCGACTACCTGCCGCATCAGCGCGCATTGCTGGCGGACACCTTCTGCGTCACCGCACAGCCGGCCACGCTGCGGGCGGCCGATGCCATCACCCGTTTCCTGCACGAGGTCTGAGCCATGATCACCCTGCCAAGCTGCGATCTGGCCGGCAAGCGCATCTGGGTCATGGCCAAGGGCTATGCGGCGGAGGAAGGCGGCATGCAGACCTATGCCGAGGGGGTGGCGCAAGGCTGGGCCAATGCCGGCGCGCAGGTGACGGTGTTCACCCAGACCAGGCTGGGCCGGCGGATGCTCGATCTCGGCCGGGTCAGGCTGGTCGACGTCGGCGCGAAGCCTGCCGCCACCCTGCCGCTGCGGCTGCGGCTGGCGATGCGGCGCGAGCAGCGCCGCCATGGCGCGCCGGACCTGGTACATGGCACCACCTGGCGCACATCCGTCGTGCCGATGGTGCTCGGCCTGCCCTTCGTCACCACCTTCCACGGGCGCGAGTTCATGTATGGCGGCGGTGGCCGGTTGCTGCTGAAGCGGCTGATCGCCCGCCGCGCGCGGGCGATCTGCGCCGTCAGCAAATACAGCGCCGCCCGCCTGCGCGCCCGGCTGGGGGACGAGTGCCCGCCGGTAGTGGTCGCCTGGAACGGCCTGGGCCCGGCAATGCAGTGCGATACCGCACCGCAGGCGACGGATGTGCCGCTGATCTTCTCGCTCTGTCGGCTGGAGCCGCGCAAGAACATCGCCGCCTGTGTCGCGGCGCTCGCCACCTTGCGCGATGAGGGGCTGGCGTTCCGCTACGTGATCGCCGGCCGCGGGCCGGAGCTGGAGGCGATCCGCGCGATGGTGGTCGCCTTCCGGCTGGAAGACCGGGTGGAGGTCGCCGGCTTCGTGCCTGCAGAACGGGCCGCCCAGCTCTACGCTGCGTGCGACATCTTCCTCCACCCGCAGATCGCGGCCGATGACGGGCGCGATTTCGAAGGGTTCGGCATTGCCATCGCCGATGCCATGGCGGCGCACAGCGCGGTGGTGGTGGGATCGGAAGGCGGAGCGATCGAGCTGGTCGAACAGGGTGTCACCGGCCTGGCAGTCGAGGGGCGCGACCACGCCGCGCTGACCGAGGCCGTGCGGCTGCTGCTGACCGATCGCAAGCTACGCGAGAAGATGGCGCAGGCCGCCGCCGAACATGCCCGCCGCACCTTCTGCTGGAACGCCCACGTGGCGCTGATCCACGCCGGGTGCGAGCGGCGGGCGGATGGCGCCACGCTCAGCGGCTGAAATCGACCACCCGCCAGCCACGGGCCTGTGCCCGCGCCGCCTTGCGCGGATCGGTGGTGACGAACCACGCCTCCTGCGCGCGGTCGAGCAGCGGCGCATCGGCGAAGCTGTCGCTGACGAAGCGGACCTCGGCGGCGGACAGCTGATGTTCGGCCAGCCAGGCCTCCACCCGCGCCAGCTTCTCCGGGCCGTAGCAATTGGGATGGATTGGGCCGACCGGGTCCCAGCCGCTGGCGACCAGGTGCTCCACCGCCAGCGCGCGGGCGACATGTTCGGCATAGAGGCCATAGGCGGCCGTTGCGATCACCACCTGGCGCCCCTCCTGCCGGTCCTGCGCCAGCGCTGCGCGGGCGCCGGGAAACAGGCGAGACATGCGCTTTGTGGCGAAGTCGCGCGTGACATGATCCAGCCGGTCGCGCGCAATTGGCCCGACCAGCAGCCGCATGCCCAGATGCTTCATGCGCGTGCGGCTGAGCAGGCGCAGCTTGTGCGCCACGAGCAGGGCGAACCATGCGGGCACCAGCACCAGCCGCCACGGTGCAAGGCGGCGGGCGGCGAACAGCAGGAACGGGGTGTAGGTGGTGCCGGACAGCAGGGTGCCATCCATGTCGTAGATCGTCAGCTTCATGGCAGCCGCCATGCTCAACAATCGCGCAGGCGCACAATCTCGGGATCGTCCGATTGTGCCACAAAGGCGCGCACCACCTCGAGGTCCTTCGGCGTGTCCACTGACAACGTGCGCGAGCCTGCGACCTCGACCATCATCAGCGGAATGTCGTTCTCGATGAAACGCAGCTCATTGATGTCCTCCACCTGTTCCACCGGGCCGCGCGGATTGGCGACGAAGGCGTCCAGCGCAGAGCGGGTGTAGGCCAGCACGCCGACATGCTTGTAATAGGCGAAGTCGAGACTTCCCTTGGGATAGGGGATCGGCGCGCGCGACATGAACACTGCGCGTCCGGAGCGCGAGCGGGCGACCTTGATGTTGGTGGGGTCGATCACCTCCGGCGCGGCCTCTATGCGCGAACACAGATTGGCGGCCATAGCGCCGCTCACCTCCGCGGGGATGATCTTCTCGACCGTCGCGGCGGAGATCAGCGGCTCGTCGCCATTTACGCAGATATAGAGGTCGGCCTCAATCCGCGTGGCCACCTCGTGCACGCGGTCGGTGCTGGTGGGATGCTCCGGCGAGGTCATGACATGGTCGATGCCGTGCGCTTCGCACACGCTGGCAATCCGCTGGTCATCGGTGGCAACATAGACGGCATCAATGCGCGGCGATGCGCTGACGCGGCGATGGACCCACCAGATCATCGGCTTACCAGCCAGGTCGGCCAGCGGCTTGCCCTCGTACCGTGTCGATTGGTAACGGGCAGGTATCACCGCAATGATGCGCATGCTGCTGTCCTCAAGCCGCACTGGCGCGGAAGTACTTGTGGTGCTCGCTGTCGTTGACCCGCTTCTGGTCGGCGCCCACGATCAGCTCCGCCTCGCGCACATTGTCGACGAATTCGCGGAAGGCGCCCGTCTCCAGATCCACCGCGACCGCATCGAAATGGGCCCATTCGGTGTTGCCCAGCTTCACATGCTTCTCGATCATCCGCGCGCCGGCGGCAACCGCCAGCTGCGATGCCAGCCAGCCGATATCGTGGCTGGAATATCCGGGCACGATGCGCGGATCCCTGCGCGAAAGCTCGTGATAATGGCGCACCACGCCCACGTCGCAGTCGTGCAGCGGCGTGGGGTAGGCGCTGTTGCATTGCAGCAGGTAGAAGGTGGACATGCCGGCAAAGTTTTCCAGCACCCAGCGTTCGTAGGATTCGTCGGTCATGCCGGTGGAGAGCACCAGCCCGCCATGATAGTTGCGGGCGACGAATTCCAGATACGGCTTGTGTTCCGAAATGGTCGACGGCAGCTTGATCATCGGCGGATTGAACTGCAGCATGAACTCGAAGCTGGGCTGATCGAGCACGGAGGCGAACCAGCCGATCTCCAGCTCCCGGCACAGCCCGTCGACGAAGTGGAAATCGTCCACCGTAAGCTCCAGCGCATGGCGATAGTCGCGGAACGTCGGGCCGAAGGGGGAGCGGTAGGGGGAGGCGAGCTGTTCGGGCGTGTAGAACGTCTCTACATCGCGCTTCTGCAGTTTCACGAAATCGGCACCCGCCGCCTTGGCCGACCGCACCATGCGCTCCATCCGGCTGCGGTCGCCGAAATGGTTGGTGGTCAGTTCGGCAATGATGTCGACATGCGCGCCCTCGCGTTTCAGGCTGCCTTCCTGCTTCGCCACCCGGCGGCTCAGCCGGTCGTTCAGCTGCTGCGGGCTCAGCGCGCTGAACGGGCGGTGCCCGACATGCTCGATCTCGATCTCGCTACCGCGCGCGAAGTACAGCGCGTTCAGCAGGAAGAACTCCTGGATGGAGATCTTGGCGTTCTTCTCCGCCTCGCTGGCATCCGAATAATCGTGCGCGATGGCGCTGGAATAGCCGCTGTCGGTCGAGAAGTCGAAGCCGACCATGTAGACCTTCTGCGGCCGCCCACGCTGGCGCGCCATCAGCCGCGCAACCTTGAGCGCGGTCAGGAACATCACGTCCTCCACCACCAGCTCGTCCGACAGGAAGCGCTGCATGATCAAGTCGCTGCTCTCCTGCGTCTGCGGGATGTAGGGGACCTTCACCTGCGGCACCGTCGCCGGCACCAGGTTGCTGGACGTGACATAGAGGCGCGAGCGCCAGCCGGTGGCCTTCAGCGCGTCGGCCACCCAGTTGGCGTGGAACACGGTGATGTCGGCCGGCGTGATCGCCTCCGCATCGTTGATGGCGATCACCGCCCCCCGGTCGAACACGTCCCGCTCGACCTGGTCGGCGGAGGCGCCCTTACCCAGGATGAAGATCGTATCGGTGCCGTATGTCGACGCGATGTCGCCGAGCCGGGTCGAGATATCCGCCATCATAAGGTTCTCCATTGATCTCGATATCGCAGCCATGTTCGGCCGCCAGCATGATGCCCGGCAGCAGGTCCCAGACATAGGCCCCGCGCGGGTTGAGGAAGCGAGTATAGGCCCCGCGCACGACGTTGTAGAGGTTGTACACCGCGCAGCCGATGATGCGGTACTCGCCCTCGCCCTCCAGCGCGGCGCGCACGTTCTCGTCGATGGTGGAGGACAGGCCGGTGATGCGGCTGCGCAGCTTGGGGATGCTGTCGCCCGTCACCAGCCGCTCGTGCAGTTCGGGCATCAGCAGCATGGAGCCAAGATGCGTGCCATGGTCCCACACGCTGACGCCGGTGCCCCACTCCTTCAGCCCAGCGGCGAAGTTCTCCGTCCCGTCGATCGGGTCGACGATGACGAACAGGGCATCGTCCAGCCTTTGCTCGGGCAGGATGCGCTCCTCGGACAGCAGCACCGCGTCCGGCAGGTCGCGCGCCAGGGCGTCCACCACCAGCGATTCGACGTGGAGATCGCCCGCCGTCACCAGCGAACCGTCCGGCTTCTCGACGACACTGTCACGCCCGGCCAGGATGTCCGGCAACGCGCCCTCGATCGTGTTGCCGAGCTGGTGAAGCCATTTCTGGATCACGATCCGTTCCCATCCACTCGCAGACAAATTCCGCCGCGGCCCATATAGCGCCACGCTGCACTGCACAATGGCGGGTTAGTCGACAGGTTCGTACCGCGTCGCCACGGCCCGATCCCAGAACGGCTGGTCTGCCATCAGCAGGCCGGCGGCGCGGCCGCCGGAAGCGGTATAATGCGTTCCGTCCTGGGTGTTGGCGGAAAGCAGTTGCTGCGGGTCTCGGGGATCGCGCAACCCCGCGTCGAGGTCGATGATGCGCGGGAAGGTCGCGCGGATCCATTCGTTCAGCCGATCGCGCACCGGCCGCTGCTGCGCGGTCGCGTAATGGGTCGGAGTTGCGGTGCAGACGACCGGCAGCATCCCGTTGCTTTGCGCGCGCATGAACATGGCGGTGAGGTTAGCCTGGATCGTCGGCAAGGCGGTGCCGCGATTCACGTCGTTTATCCCGCCCTGGATCACGGCCCAGCGTGCATTAGCGGCGAGCGGCGCCATATCCGCGTCCCACCGGTCCAGCATGTTGCCCGTGGTGTTGCCGCTGATCGCGCGATTGAAGACGGGAACGTTCAGCTCCCCCGCCAGCCATTTGGCCGGCGTTTGAACGCCTTGAGCATCCAGAACGTTGCTATCGAAGTTCTGCGTCGAATCGCCGATCAAAGCGATCGCCTGCCGCTCGCCTGCGATTTCCTCTATTTGCAACCCGCCGGCCAGCACCGTAATCGGCCCCGTCGCGTAGCTGCCCCGGCACAGCAGCACCGGCGTGCCTTGCTCCGAACTTACGGCCAAAGCGGTGGCGGGGTCGGTGACGGTCGCCACGTTCGCGGCACTGACCGCACGCACGATCGTCCAGATTCGCCTGACGGTTGACGTCAGCAGCTTGGGCTCATGCCCGCGCCCGCCGCGCCCGACCTGTCGGCTCCACCCGAAGCTCTCCCCAGTGCCGCCGAGGCGGACATAAAAGCTGATCAGATAGGTGCGCCCCGTCACAAACGGGGACTCTAGCGGCGCATAGCGGATCAGGGACGCAACATCAGGTAAGGTAATCTGTCGCAGCCGGATCGTGGTTCCGTCGACTACAACATCTTGGGTGACGGTATCACTGATGACGGCGCCGTTCTGCGCCGCAAAGATCGCGCTGGTCCAGTCCTGGGCCGCGAGGGCCAGGTTGCGGCCGGGTAGCGGTGGCGCTTGGGTGGCCGAGGGAGCAGGCGCAGGCACGGGAGTGGGCACTGGGGTCGCCACCGGAGCGGTGGTCGGGCCGCCATCCTCGCCGCCGCAGCCACCGGCCACCAGCGCCAGCGATCCACTACCCAGCATCATGGCGCGCCGGCTCCAGCCAGAAGTCGCGCTGTTCCCTCGCGTAACCGCTTCAGTTGCCGCCACCAGCTCGCCCCCCCTTCGTGCATGGCTCAGGTAGTAGCCGGGATCGGCCGTGCGCCCCGCGCATGCCGCTGTGCTACGTAGGTCGCCATCACGGTAACCGTCACCACCCCTATGAAGCCTGCCAAGCCCACTAGTTCTGGCCAGGCAGTGCGTATAGCTATAAAGCGGATCGCGATCTGCAGCGGCATGTGCACGCAATAAAGTGGGTAGGACAGCTCCCCCAGTCGCAGTGGCCAGCGCCGCCAGAGCGGCTCCAATGCGGCACCGGCAAGCACCAGCGCCGGGAAAACCAACATCACCACCAGCAGATCCGGCAGACCGAAGAAGCAGGGCAGCATCAACACCGGCAAAGCTAGGCCGAGCACGTGCGGCCGAGACCGCCGTCGACCAAGATCGAAGTGCAGAAAAGCACGATGGAGCAGCATGCCGATCGGAAAGGAAAACGCTATTCGTGCGAAGCCGACCCAGGCATCGCCCCATTGCGCCCCATCATGCAACGATCCGGTTGCCCACCACGCCCCGATCAGCGCGGCAGCGCCGAGCGTGGCTGTTGCTGCCAGCGGCACTGTTCGCAGCCGCCAGAGAAACACAACGAACGCAATGTTCACCGCCCATTCGGCGAACAGCGACCAATAAGGGTTGTTCAGACGAAACATCTGGTCGGCGGACGTGCCGGGCGCAGGCAGCCCCACCAACCCGAACGGCAGCGATTTCAAAGCAGCAAGGGGATCTTGATACGATAGTGCAGCAAATCCGAGCGCGAGGCCGACGAGATAGAACGGGTAAAGCCGCCGCACCCGGCTGATCATGAACTCGCGTACGCCCATTCCTCGCTCGAACCGCGGGAGGTACACCGCTGCCAGAACGAAGCCGCTGAGCATGAAGAACAGGTCCACAGCCAGATAGCCACCGGGCACCGTCGCCGGGAACACGCCTTCAAAGTGGTATATCACCACGATCAGCGCGGCGACGCCCCGCATGCCATCGAGCGTCGCGAAACGTCCGATAGGTCGAGCGGCGGGTGCTTGCATCGCCTAAGCTATCCGGCATCGCACCACGGCACACAACATCTAGCATTGCATTGCAGCAGACAATCACAGGATGGCCGGTGAAGGCCGCGAAGACGCCGGCGCCCTTGCTCTGCCCGGCAAAGAGGCTAGATAGGCCGCAACATCCGCAATCAATCAATCCGGCCCGCCGGGGCCGACAGGGACGCGCGCACCGTCATGGCCACTTTCACTCTCCCCAAGAACAGCAAGATCACGCCCAAGGGGAAGCAGCACATTGCCGATGGCGCGACCCGCATCCAGAAGTTCCGCATCTATCGCTGGGACCCGGACAGCGGCGAGAACCCGCGTTACGACACGTTCGAGATCGATCTCGACACCTGCGGGCCGATGGTGCTGGACGCGCTGAACAAGATCAAGAACGAGATCGACCCGACGCTGACCTTCCGCCGCTCCTGCCGCGAAGGGATCTGCGGCTCGTGCTCGATGAACATGAACGGCAAGAACGGCCTCGCCTGCACCACCTCCATGGAGGATCTGAAGGGCGAGATCCGCATCACCCCGCTGCCCCACATGAACGTCATCAAGGATCTGGTGCCGGACTTCTCGCATTTCTACGCGCAATACGCTTCCATCCGTCCCTGGCTGCAGACCGTCACCACCACGCCCAGCGGCAAGGAACGGCTGCAGACCCCAGAGCAGCGCGAGAAGCTGGACGGGCTGTACGAATGCATCCTGTGCGCCTGCTGCTCCACCGCGTGCCCATCCTATTGGTGGAATTCGGACAAGTTCCTGGGCCCCGCGATCCTGCTGCAGGCCTATCGCTGGCTGGCCGACAGCCGGGACGAGATGACCGGCGAGCGGCTGGACCAGCTGGAGGATCCCTTCCGGCTGTATCGCTGCCACACGATCATGAACTGCGCGAATGTCTGCCCCAAGGGGCTGTCGCCCGCCAAGGCCATCGCCGAGACCAAGAAGATGCTGGTCGAACGCGCGGTCTGAGGGCGCGCGTTCGACCTTGCCCGGCATGATCGACGAATATCGCGCGCTTGTCCTGCGGGGCGAGTTGCGCGAGGACGCGGAACAGGCCGCCGCGGCGGAGCGGCTGGACCTGCTGCAAAGCCAGTTGGTGGACGACGACAGCGAATCCGGCTGGCTTCGCCGCCTGCTGGGCGGCCGCCGTCCCCGCCCGCGCGGCGTCTACATGTGGGGCGGCGTCGGGCGCGGCAAGTCCATGCTGATGGACCTGTTCCACGACACCCTCCCCATCACGGAAAAGCGCCGGGTCCATTTCCACGCCTTCATGCAGGAGGTGCACGCCCGCCTGCGCGACGCCCGCAAGTCGGAGAGCGGCGACCCCATCCCGCCGGTCGCCGCCGCCATCGCGGAACGGTTGCGGGTCCTCGCCTTTGACGAGATGGTGGTCAACAATTCGGCCGATGCCATGATCATGAGCCGGCTGTTCCGCGCGCTGATCGTGGACCATGGGCTGGTCGTCGTCACCACGTCCAACCGCGCGCCGGGGCAGCTGTACAAGGATGGCCTCAACCGGGAGCATTTCCTGCCCTTCATCGCCCTGATCGAGCAGGATCTGGACGTGCTCACGCTGAACGGCCCGACCGATTACCGCCTGGACCGCGCCGGCGGACTGGACCGCTGGGTGACGCCGCTGGGACAGCAGACGACCGACCGCATGCGCGAGGCGTTCTTCCGCCTGACCGACTACCCGCCGGAAGATGCGGCCAATGTCCCTTCCTGCGACCTCGATGTCGGCGGTGGGCGGATGCTGCACGTGCCCCGATCGCTGAAGGGGGTCGCGGTGTTCTCCTTCAAGCGATTATGCGCGGAAGCGCGCGGCGCGCCCGACTACCTCGCCATCGCGCGCGAGTTCCATACCGTGTTCCTGATGGGCATCCCGCAACTGGGTCCGGAGATGCGCAACGAGGCGGCCCGCTTCGTCACGCTGATCGACGCGCTGTACGAACACCGGGTGAAACTGTTCGCCGGCGCCGCCGTGCGCCCGCACGAGCTCTACCGCCCCGGTCTGCGTGACGAGGGAGGCGGCTTCGAATTCCAGCGCACGGTCAGCCGGCTGGAGGAAATGCAGAGCGACAGCTACCTGGCTTTGGGGCACGGG
>Ga0210040_10002845_pt1 | contig 23989 bp, 19 predicted proteins | sample CryGeyCG12114_NA_FD_185462 | JGI IMG/M metagenome (GOLD analysis project Ga0210040, IMG submission 185462) | Groundwater microbial communities from aquifer - Crystal Geyser CG19_WC_8/21/14_NA (SPAdes) (version 2) | ecosystem: Environmental > Aquatic > Deep subsurface > Groundwater | place: USA... | reverse complement strand
AGCGTTCGCCTGAAGGCATCGAGCAGCGTGTGCATCCCACATTGGTGCGCAAGACCAGCTCCATTGCCGGTGTGGACGGTGTGCTCAACGCGGTGTGTCTTGAAACAGACCACGTGCATGAATTGCTGCTGGCCGGTCCCGGCGCTGGCGGTCCGCCGACAGCCTCTTCGGTTCTGTCCGACATTCTCGATATCGCCCGCGGAACGCGGGTTCCCCCGCTCGGCGTGCCAAGCCATGAGCTGACGCCTTACACTCCCGCGCCGATGCGGGCGCATGCCGGTGGGTATTATATCCGACTAAATGCCAAGGATGTGCCGGGCGCGTTGGCTGCTATAGCCTCGCGGATGGGAGAGCGCGGGATTTCCATCGAAAGCGTCATCCAGCGTCCGGATTTGCGTGTTACCGATCCCGCCAGTGTGGGCATCCAAACACGCACCGTGGTGCTGCTCACCCATGAAACATTGGAAGCGACCGTCCGTGAAACCCTTGCGCAGATTGCCGGGGACGGGTTCATTGTCGGTGAGCCGCAGCTTATCCGCATCGAAGAGTTCTGACCGCGCAACGACGCGGCAGATGGGGGACATTGATGATTCTGACCAAGACCGCCATTGATCGCACGCCGGCGCTGATTGACCGCACGCTGACGCTGGAACTGGTCCGCGTGACCGAGCGGGCCGCCATTGCTTCGGCCGGCTGGCGCGGCAAGGGCGACGAGAAAGCCGCGGATGCGGCAGCTGTCGAGGCAATGCGCGCCGAACTGGAGCGAGTCCACATTTCCGGGCGCATCGTGATTGGTGAGGGCGAGCGCGACGAAGCTCCCATGCTGTTTATCGGCGAAGATGTGGGGGCAGGTGACGGACCGGAGGTCGACATCGCCGTTGATCCGCTGGAAGGAACCACGCTTTGCGCCAAGAACCAGCCGGATTCTCTGTGCGTGCTGGCGCTTGCGGAACGCGGCGGGCTGCTGAATGCGCCGGACGTGTATATGCACAAGATCGCAATCGGCGCCGGTTATCCGGCCGGCACGGTCGACCTGGACATGTCGGCTCGGGAAAATGTTCTTTCGCTGGCCCGCGCCAAGGGTGTGCCGGTCAACGAGATCACGGCCATTGTGCTCGACCGGCCCCGTCATGCGCAGATTATCGATGACCTGCGCAGCGCGGGCGCCGCGGTCAAGCTGATCAGCGACGGCGACATTGCCGGCGTTATTCACGCAACGACGTCCGAAGACACCGGGGTTGACCTTTACATGGGATCGGGTGGCGCGCCGGAAGGCGTGCTGGCCGCGGCCGCGCTCCGTTGCATCGGCGGACAGATGCAAGGCAAGCTGATCCTTGATACGGCCGAGAAGCGCGAGCGGGCCGCCCGCATGGGTATCTCCGATCCGGATCGCAAATACAGCGTCACGGATCTGGCGTCTGGGGACGTGCTGTTTGCAGCCACCGGCGTGACAAATGGCAGCCTGCTCGAGGGCGTGCGACTGGGCAACAATTCGGTTACCACCTCCACCATGGTCATGCGCTCCTGGTCGCAGACCGTGCGCTGGATCAAGGCCCGGCACGCCCGCTGACCGGCTTCCTCCAACACCAGCAGCGATGATCGCCGAGAACCGCCCATTTCTCGGCGTGTCACGCTCAGTCACGGGGCGCACCTGGACCGATCGCCTCGATGAGGACGGCCGGCGCGCGGCACAGACCATCGCGCAGCGGTTGGAGCTGACGGATGTGCTGTCCCGGGTTCTTGCCGGGCGAGGCGTTACGGCCGAGGGAGCCGCAGCGTTCCTCAGCCCAACGATCCGCGAGCTGATGCCCAACCCCTCGCTGCTGCTCGATATGGATACAGCTGCCGAACGCTTGGCGCAGGCAATTGCGGGCCGCGAACGTATCGCTCTGTTCGGCGATTATGACGTGGACGGCGCCTGTTCCTGCGCGCTGATGACGCGCTACCTCAGGTCCTTTGGCATTGAGCCGATTGTCTACATCCCGGACCGGATTTTTGAGGGTTACGGCCCCAACATTCCAGCAATCGATCGCCTGATTGAAGCCGGCGCGACGCTGCTGGTGACGCTGGATTGCGGCACGGTCAGCGATGCGCCCATTGCCCATGCCCGGGCGCGGGGTCTTGATGTGCTGGTGATCGACCATCACCTTTCCGATCTCGAGCTTCCACCCGCCAATGCAGTCGTCAATCCCAATCGCCCCGATGACATATCCGAACTCGGAAACCTGTGTGCCGCGGGCGTGACCTTTATGGTGCTGGTCGCCATCAACCGCACATTGCGCGGCAAAGGTGTTGCTGCCAAGCTTCCCGATCTGATGGGGTTCACCGATCTGGTGGGGTTGGCCACGGTCTGCGATGTGGTGCCGCTAACGGGGCTCAACCGGGCGTTCGTTGTTCGCGGCCTCGAGGCTGCGCGCCGGGGCAGCAACGCGGGAATCACGGCATTGGCGCTTGCGGCGCGCCTCAGCGGGCCGCTCAATGCTTACCATCTCGGCTTCCTGATCGGTCCGAGGATCAATGCCGGTGGCCGGATCGGGGATGCAGCACTCGGTGCCAAGCTGCTGAGCCTTGATGACGGGCATGAGGCCATGACAATCGCGGCGACGCTGGATGAGCTCAATGGCGAGCGGCAGCGCCTCGAAGTGGATGCGGTGGCCGAAGCCGTCGCCGCGGCGGACGCGGAGATCGGAACAGGGGAGGGGCCACCCCTGCTGGTGCTGGCCTCGGCCAACTGGCATCAGGGCGTGGTCGGGCTGGTCGCCGCTCGCCTCAGAGAACGATTTGAGCGGCCAGCCTTCGCGATTGCCCTTCAGCCCGATGGGTCCGGGACAGGCTCGGGGCGCTCGATGCCGGGTGTCGATCTCGGGCGCGCGGTGATCGATGCGGTCGACCTCGGGATCATTGCCAAGGGCGGCGGGCACGCCATGGCGGCAGGAATCACAGTGCGGCCGGGCCAGCTCGGGCCGTTCCGCGCTCATGCCACGACCCTTTTAGCGGAGGATATCGCACTTGCCCGCATGGCCACGGCGCTGCGCATCGACGCGGCGGTCACGGCACGTGGTGCAACACCGCAGCTTGCGGCAGATATGGCCAGGGCAGGCCCGTTTGGGTCTGGAAATCCGGCGCCGACACTCGCCTTCCCGGCGCACCGCATCAAGTTTGCCGAAATCGTGGGGCAGGGCGGACATGTGCGCCTTACCCTTCAGTCCGACGATGGAGCACGGCTCAAGGCCATTGCATTTCGGGCAGCATCGTCGCCGCTGGGCGCGCTGCTCCTCGGCGCGGGTGGTGACCGACCCCTGCATGTTGCGGGGACGCTGGACCTCGATCATTGGCAAGGCCGCGAGCAGGCGCAGCTGCGCGTATGTGATGCTGCCCTTCCACAAGGGTGAGGTGAACGGGCGGGGCGCAACCGCTTGACAACGCGGCAACTCTCGCTTGCATCCAGACGTGCAGGATCTAGATTACCGGCCTCCAGACGCCCCTTCCAGGGCAACTTTCTAGGTTAAATGTCGATGAGTAAGATTGCTGTCGGTGACACTTATGGGGGTCCGACACCTTGGACGCATCTCGCGTCCCGGTTGGTGGAGTGGGTCGGGGCGCGGCTGATTGGACATCCTCGACGAGGTGCGCTCACTGTCACGTTCCCCACCGGGCAAAGCCGAACCCTGGGTGCCGCCAATACCGGCTTGCACGCAACGTTGAAGCTGAACAATTTCAGGGTCATCCGGGAAGCGATGCGACGCGGCACCGTGGGATTTGCTGCCGCTTACATGCGTGGCGACATCGAGTCCGATGACCTGACCGCCTTGTTCCGGTTTTTCCTGCAAAACCGTGACATGTTCGAGAACGCTAATCCCGGGCTGTTCAGAAAGGCGGCGCAGGATCTCGCCTACCATTTGTCGCGCCCGAATACCAAAGAAGGCAGCAAACAAAACATTGCCGAGCACTATGACCTCGGCAACGACTTTTACAGCGAATGGCTCGATCCATCGATGACCTATTCGTCTGCCGTGTTCACCTCCCCGAACCAGAGCCTTCAGGATGCACAGCGCGAAAAATATCGCCTCGTCGCCGATATGGCCGGCGTGCGGGAGGGCGAAAGTGTGCTGGAAATCGGTTGCGGCTGGGGCGGCTTTGCGGAGGTTCTGACGCGGGACTACAAGGCAACGCTGCGCGGCATCACACTGTCGCAAGAACAATTGCGGTTTGCTCGCGAACGGCTGAGGCGCGAAGGGCTGGATGCTTCGGCCCAACTCGAACTGGAAGATTATCGCGACACGGTTGGCCAGTTCGACCATATCGCGTCCATTGAGATGATCGAAGCCGTGGGGGAGGACCATTGGCCGAGCTACTTCCAGACCATCCATGATCGGCTAAGGCCCGGCGGCACGGCGGCGATCCAGGCGATCACCATCGATGAGCGGGATTTCGACGCGTATCGGAGCGGACCGGACTTCATCCAGCGCTACATTTTCCCCGGCGGTATGCTCCTCACCAAACGTGTCATGCGTGAGCAGGGCGAGCGGGTCGGCCTTTTGCTGGAACGGGTGGAAAACTTCGGTCAGTCTTATGCGCGCACCCTCAAGCTCTGGCGCGAGCAGTTTTCGCAACGCTGGCCATCAATCCAGCCTCTCGGTTATGACGAGGCATTCCGGCGCAAATGGGTGTATTACCTCAGCTATTGTGAAGCGGGTTTCGCCGAAGCAATGATCGATGTCGGCATTTACCAATACAGGCGGCCATGACTCTTTCCCTTTACGATGCTTCAGTGCCCGTGTTCACGCGCGGGCTGACCAATCTGCGCACCATCTTCGACAAGGCCGAAGCCAATGCGCTGGAGCGCAAAATCGACCTCGACGTGCTGTTCAGGGCCCGGCTTGCGCCCGACATGCGGCCGCTGAGCTTTCAGGTGCAAACAGCGACCGACAGCGCCAAGGGCGCGGCGGCGCGGCTGGCCGGGCAACCCGTCCCGTCATGGCCCGACGACGAGCACAGCTATGCCGATCTCAAGGCTCGCATCGACAAGGCGCTGCAGTACCTCGGCACGGTGGATCTGGCTGCCTTTGAAGGGCGGGAAGACGCCAGCGTGACCCTCAAGGTTCGCGGAGCAGACGTGACGCTGCCTGCTATGCAGTTCCTGCTTGAGCGCGCGATCCCGAACTTTTACTTCCACCTTACAACGGCTTACGCGATCTTGCGCCACAACGGCGTGCCGATCGGCAAGTCCGACTACCTCGGCTAAATTGGGTGAGGCTCCCCGCCGGCAGGCGAGGAGCTTCCACCATCAATCGTCGGAATAGCGCTCTTCGGTGAATGGGTCGGCGTGGTTGTGGTAACCGCGCACTTCCCAGAACCCCTTGTGATCGGCGGTCGCGAACTCGATGCGGCGGAGCCATTTCGGGCTCTTCCAGAAATACAGATGCGGCACCACGAGCCGCACCGGCGCACCATGCTCCACGGTTAACGGCTCGCCTTCCCAGGAATGGGCCAACAGGGCGTGGGGACTGGCGAAATCTTCGATCGCCATATTGGTCGTGTAGCCGTCATAGCTGGTGAACAGCACGAATTTTGCGCTATCGCGAACCCCCACGGCCTCCATCAAGTCATGGGTGGAAACGCCGTGCCAGGTGTTGTCATAGCGCGACCAGGTGGTCACGCAGTGAATGTCGGACAGCGCAGAAACCTGCGTTTTGCCCATCAAATTCTGCCAGGTCCAGGACTGGGGTTTGTCCACTTCGCCACCGATGTCGAGGCGCCATGTGTCTTTAGCGATTGTCGGCTGCTGGCCGAGATCGAGCACCGGCCAGTTTTTGACCAGATGCTGGCCCGGCGGCAAGCGCTCGGTCTCCGGCCGAGCCGCAAGACCGGTCAGGAACTTTCCAGCTTCCGCCCAGAGCTGCTTGGTCCGGGTTAGTTTGCTGTCGCTCGGGGGTTCCTGCTCGCTCATGCTCGTTCTCGCGTGGTTTCGCCGCTGTTCGCGACGATGATTATGTTTGCTTACAATCCGGCGATCCTGCAATGAACTCCGACGCACCAGACCTTAGGCGGAAGGAATCGATTTGGCTCGCCTGGCATTCGTGATTCCCGCTTACAACGAGGAAGCGCTGATCGGCAAATGCCTCGAGTCGGTGGAGCGGGAAGTCGCGCGATCCAAGGTTCCCTGCGAGATCGTGGTGGTCAACAATGCCTCCACCGACCGGACCAAGGAATTCGCCCAGGGTTTTGCGACGGTGCGCGTCGTTGACGAACTGCAAAAAGGGTTGGTTCATGCCCGGCATGCCGGGTTCGTTGCAACAAGCGCGGAACTGGTCGCCAATATCGATTCCGATACCGTCGTGCCGAGCGGCTGGATCGATACCGTGATCCGGGAATTCGAGCGGGACGAAAAGCTGGTTGGGCTCAGCGGACCCTATGTTTACTACGACATGTCGTTCTGGAACCGCTTCATGGTCGCCGTTTTTTACATCGCGACCTGGCTGATATATCTGGTCAACCGCTTTGTTCTTCGCGTCGGCTCGGTTATCCAGGGCGGCAATTTCGTGATCAAGCGTTCGGCCTGGGAACAGGTTGGCGGCTTTGATCGCTCCATCGAGTTTTACGGCGAGGACACAGACGTTGCCGTTCGCCTGTCCCGCGTCGGCGGCGTCAAATGGACTTTTGGGCTCAAGATGCTGACCTCGGGCCGGCGGCTCGAAAAAGAAGGCGTCTTCCAGACGGCCGGGCGCTACGTCCTAAACTTCTTTTGGGTGACCTTTCGCGGCAAGCCCGCAACACAGCGCTACACGGACATTCGCCCCAAAGACTGAGCCCAGAACCGAGCGGCACGGCTCAGGCGGCTGACACCGACGCTTTGCTTCCGTAAAGATCGTCCGAGTCCAGTTCGGTTTCGCTAACGACCCGATTTCGGCCGGAGTGCTTTGCCGCATAAAGGCAGCGGTCGGCGCGCTCAATCAGCGATGATGTACCGTCCTCACCGGGCCGGTACGTAGCGACACCTAATGACGCGGTGATACGCCCAAGCTTTTCATTGGTGGAGCGCTTGAGCAACTCCTTGGACTGCATGGCCTTGCGAATATTGTCAGCGACCCGAACCGCGCTACCAAGGTCGGTGGAGGGCAGGATTGCGGCGAACTCTTCGCCCCCATAGCGCGCTGCCAGATCCCGGCCTTTGATATTGGATTTCAGGGTCATCGCCATCAGCCGCAGCACCTGATCGCCGGTCTGGTGGCCATAGCTATCGTTGAAACGCTTGAAATGATCGATGTCGATCAAAATCAGGGTAAGCGGTTCACCGCTCACGGCGGCATCGTTGAGGGCCTTCACCAGCCCGTCGTCAAAGGACTTCCGATTGGAAATCTTGGTGAGCGGGTCGAGCGTGGATTCGCGTCTGACCTCGTCAAGGTCGCGTTGCAGCAGAGCCATGTCTCGGCGAGAAGCAGCAAGCTTGCCTTCCAGCTTTTGATTGGTGTCCTGCATATGGCGCGTTTGCACCAGAAGGCCGTCAACCAGGCCGCGAATCTCTTCCCCATCGAGAGGTCCACTCAGATTTCCCGTCGCTGCCTCAAGCGACCCGGAGTAGCTCTGCGCGGTATCGAGGGCTGAATCGATGGCGTCGTTGACCGCTTCGATGCGGGCGTGCATCCGCTCCGACACGTGCGACATCCGCTCCCCGATGTCCTGCTCCTTCAGGAGCTCATCATAAAGGCGCTCAGCGAGGCCCGCCGTGGGCACCGGGCCTGAGTGGAGAACCGAGTTGATGCGGGCGTTAAGCTGCGGGTTTACGCCACTGGCATAGGTGTACAGCAGCTCGTAAAACTGCGGATAGGGCGGCACCCGGCCATCTTTGAGCATAGTGAAAGCGGCGGTCGCGTAGGCGAGGACGCGTTCGAATTCCTGGTCCGGCACCGCTGCCCCGCATCCCACATCGCATTATGCGGTGAAATCTAGGGCGCGGCGGGTTAAGGCTAAGTAAAATGTCCTTTAACCATTTGAGCGAGCCAGACGATTTCCGAACTTAAGCCCTGACGATTGATCGCAACAAGAACGCCGGGACCGGCCCATCCACTCCGAACGGGGATTTGGCATCGATACCGATCTCGGTAACCGAAGCGGCGGCAGCGGGACGAGGGGCGTCCGGCTCGCTGCGTCCATTCCGGCGAGGCGCGCGATCCCGCTTGGGAGCGGAATCTTTGCGGTCTTCGCGGTCTTCGCGGTTATTTCTGCCGCGGCGCTGCTGCTGCCCAGTTTCCTTGGCATCGTCGACTGCTGCGATTTCGGCAGGCTCGGCATCTTCACCACCCGATGCCAAGGGCTGGTAGCCGATGTCGCGCCCGATCAGCTTGACGATTGCATCGAGATACTTGGTGTCTGACGGCGCGACCAGCGTAGTGGCGGTTCCTGATCGGCCAGCCCGGCCCGTTCGGCCAATCCGGTGCACATAGTCTTCCGCATGGGTCGGCACGTCGAAGTTAAAGACGTGGCTGACTGCAGGAATATCGAGGCCACGTGCAGCGACATCGCTGGCAACCAGGATCGTCAGCCGGTTATTCTTGAACGCATCAAGAGTTTCCATCCGGCTTTTCTGATCCATATCGCCGTGAAGCGCGCCGACCGAAAACCCGTGGCGCTCCAGCGAGCGCGACAAGGTTGCAACGTCGCGCTTGCGATTGCAGAAAACGATGGCGTTGGTGAGATGCTGCGAAGCCCGGACCTCGGCCCTGAGCGCCGCGCGCTTTTCCTCGGGCTTGTTGCCGGTCTTGACCAGCCTTTGCTCAATGGTTTCGGCGGTGGAATTTTGTCGCGCGACCTGGATCCGCTCCGGGTCCTTCAGAAAGCGCCGGGTCAACTTCTCGATCTCGGGCGGCATGGTGGCCGAGAAAAACAAGGTTTGCCGGCGCGGCGGCAGGAGACTGCAGATGCGTTCGATATCGGGGATGAAACCCATGTCGAGCATACGGTCGGCTTCGTCGATCACCAGGATATCGACGCCGGAAAGGAGGATGCGACCCCGCTCGAACTGGTCCAGCAGGCGGCCCGGCGTTGCGATCAAAACATCGGCACCGCGATCGAGCTTCTTGTTCTGCTCTTCAAAGGAAACCCCGCCGATCAGCAGCGCGACCGACAGCTTGTGGTTCTTGCCATATTTTTCAAAGTTCTCGTGCACCTGCGCGGCAAGTTCGCGCGTCGGCTCCAGGATCAGCGTCCGTGGCATCCGGGCTCGTGCGCGCCCACTCTCGAGCAGCGTCAACATCGGCAGCACAAAGGAAGCGGTTTTGCCGGTGCCGGTTTGGGCGATACCGATGATGTCCTTTTTCTGCAGGACATGCGGAATGGCCTGGGCCTGGATTTCAGTGGGCTTGGTGTATCCGGCTGCAACAACAGCCTCGGTTACTTTGGCGCTGAGCCCCAGCCCGGAAAAGTCTTGTGTCAAATTTGATAAGTCCAAACAGGTGATGGAGGGTTGCCGGCGCAAGCAAGCCGGCCGCAACACGTCTCGTCGCCTCCAAAGCGCGCTAGCCCATGGCCAGGAAGACCGCGCTGGAAGGGTGCCTCGGCACAGAAATCTTGCCGAGACATCCTGGTCAGGCGCTTCACGCTATAGCGGAAGCTGCCGTTGAGTCAAAGCAAAACGGGAACAATGGCTAATGTGGTGCTGACTGGATCAAACATCAAGGTCAGTCACAAAGGCTGCATTCTGCTGAATGAAATCAAACCGCGCTTCGGGACGACTGCCCATCAATCGATCAACCGAGACCCGTGTGTCACCACGATCCTGCATCACGCGAACCTGCAGCAACGTACGGGTTGCCGGGTTCATCGTGGTTTCCCGCAAATGGACATAGGGCATTTCTCCAAGCCCCTTGAACCGCGTGATGTCGACCTTCGCCTTGCCCCGAAACTCGGCTTGGAGCAATTGCTCCTTGTGAGCATCGTCCCTCGCGTAGAGCGTTTTGGCGCTCTGCGTGATCCGGTACAGCGGGGGCAGCGCCAAAAAAAGGTGGCCGTTGTCGATGAGCTGCGGCATTTCCTGGAAAAAGAAGGTGATCAGGAGCGAGGCGATGTGGGCGCCGTCGACATCCGCGTCGGTCATCACGATGATCTTGTCGTAGCGAAGATCATCCTCGCGATAGCGATCGCGCGTCCCGCACCCCAGTGCCTGGATCAAGTCGGCGATCAATTGGTTGGCCGCGAGCTTGTCGCGGCTCGCGCCGGCGACGTTCAGGATCTTGCCGCGCAAGGGGAGCACGGCCTGGCTCTTGCGGTCGCGGGCCTGCTTGGCGCTGCCGCCGGCACTATCGCCCTCGACGATAAAGATCTCGGCACCCTGCGCGGCGCCTTGCGTGCAGTCGGCAAGCTTACCGGGCAGGCGGAGCTTGCGCGTCGCGCTCGCCCGGTCGATCTCTTTTTCCTTGCGCCGCCGCAGCCGTTCCTCGGCGCGCTCGACTGCCCAGTCCAACAACTTGCCCGCCTGGTTGGGGGATGCGGCGAGCCAATGGTCAAAGGCATCCCGAAGCGCCGTGTCGACAATGCGCGTCGCCTCGGGTGACGACAGTTTGTCTTTGGTTTGACCGACGAATTCCGGCTCGCGAATGAAAACCGACAGCATGGCGCTGCAATGGGCGAACACATCTTCCGCAGTGAGATTGGCGGCGCGCTTGGCGTTGCCGGTCAGCTCCGCATAATTGCGCAGTCCACGCAACAGCGCGAGGCGCAACCCGTTTTCATGGGTGCCGCCATCGGGGGTGGGCACGGTGTTGCAGTAGGCCGAAACAAAGCCGTCACCGAGGGACCAGGCGATGGCCCACTCGACCGCGCCATGGCTGCCCGGCCGGCCGGCCTTGCCTGAAAAGATATCATCGACAATGCGTGTTTCGCCTTCGATCCGCGTGGCCATAAAGTCGCGCAGGCCGCCGGGATAGTGGAAAGTTTCGCGCGCCGGCACCTCGTCGGTCGCCAGGCTTTCATCGCAGGACCAACGCAGTTCTACACCGGCAAACAGGAAGGCCTTTGCCCGCGTCATGCGAAACAGGCGGGCGGCGGAGAACTGGGCGCCCTCGCCAAAAATCTGCGGATCGGGATGGAAACGGGTGGTGGTGCCACGCCGGTTCTGCACGCGGCCGAGATGCTCCACATCGCCAAGCGGCTTGCCACGCGAAAACGCCAAGCGGTGTAACTGCTGCTCGCGGGCGACCTCGACGATCATGCTGTCGGACAGCGCGTTGACAACCGAAACGCCCACGCCGTGCAGGCCGCCCGAGGTCTCATAGGCTTTGGAGTCGAACTTGCCGCCGGCATGGAGCACGGTGTGAACGATTTCGAGCGTGGAGCGATTTGGAAATTTCGGGTGCTTCTCGACGGGTATGCCGCGGCCATTGTCGGACACGGTGATGAACCCATCGGCCCCCAGATGCGCCTCGATCCGCGTGGCGTGGCCGGCAATGGCCTCATCCATCGAGTTGTCGATCACCTCGGCGAACAAGTGGTGCAAGGCATTGGCGTCGGTGCCCCCGATATACATGCCGGGGCGGCGGCGCACCGGCTCGAGACCTTCGAGCACCTCGATGTCGGCCGCAGTATAGGAACCCGTCTGCACAGGCGCAGCCACGGCAGGAGCTGCAGGGCGCGGTGTACCCGCCGGGCGAGCCGGAGCAGGCGCTGCCGACGCTACGTCCTCATCCTCAAACAGATCATTGCTGTCGGTCATCGACATCCTTGTCGGTCAGGGGCGGCTGGGCTCCAGAAGTGGAGGGAACCCGATTCGCCCGGCGGAGCCTAGCACGGTACCGCGAACAAAAGAGAAACAAAAGTAATGATCCACAATATGAACCGGAAATGAACAAGCGGTTCGTTTCCGGTTCAAGCCTCCAGCGTTACCAACCGGCAACTGGCCAAAGTTGGCCGGTTATACCTCAGGACGTCAGATGAAAAGGAGGTGCCGGCAGGTGAAGCGTTTCATGCGGCTTGCTGTCACCTTTATGCTCATCGGGTTAGCGGGAAGTTTCGCAAGTGCGGCCTTCGCGCAGTCCGAGCCCTCCGCAAGGTTTAGCCTCGATGCTGGAAACAGTGTGCCGGGCACGGACGGGGCCGCGCAGGGTCCGGGTGGGGATAACGTTGGCGGCGCCGACGCAAGCTCAGCGGGCAATTGTCTGCCCGATCCCGAAATCCGGCGCAGGCTGAACCGCCAGGGTTTTAACGATGCTGAGATCAGACGCAGCCTCGGTGTGAACCTGGTTGAGGTTCGTGCCGTTTATGGCCGGTGGATCTACGACATGCAGGTCGACCGCTGCACTGGCCAAGCAAGCCAGCTGCAACGTATCCGCCGCGCAATGGGCGGGGGACTTGGACTGCATTTCGAGTACGGCGGCGGCTAAGGACGCAGCCTTTTTCGCGGTTGAAACGTTGTTTCGGCCAAATTCAATTGCCACGTCCACCTTTGGACGCGGCATCACATGGAGACTTGAATGACGCTTCTTTCTAAAATCTCGGGCGCCGGTCGTGCGCTTGCTGTTGCGCTGGTGGTCGGTGCCGGTGCCATGAGTGCTGTTGCTCCTGTTCAGGCGCAGGGCTTCGGCATTCAGGTCGGACCGGGCGGCGGTGGCGTCTACGTCAACCCCGGTTTTACGCCCGACCGTGGCCGTGACCGTGGCCCGCGCTGCGATTTCCTTAGCGATCGAGAGATCGAGCGCAATCTGCGCGATCGTGGCTATCGTGACATCTCGGTCCGTGGCCGTGGCCCCGTGGTCGACGTGACCGCGCGGCAGGACGGTCGCTATTACAGCATCACGTTCGATGCGTGCCGTGGGCGCATTCTGGAACGCGAGCGTATCCGCCGCTAGTTCGTAACGCAGCGCTGCAGATTGGCCCGGCCGTGGTTTGAACACCTCGGCCGGGCTGTTCTTTACCAAGTGTTCGTTTCTCGGAAGCACTTTTTTAAGCGGAGGCATGTAGAACTCAGGCATACGGTTTTTTGTTTGGAGTTGCCGTATGTGGGCCGCCGCAGTTGCGCGTCAAAGAGACGGGCTGGGTTTTCAGTTCTGGTGGTCTGGTCGCGAGTGGCAGCAAGTCGGATCTAGTTTTGCGTACCGACTTGCCCATTTCGCTCTACCGCGCCAATCGGCACTTATTGCTCTTGTACTTGGGTTTTACTTGCTGTGAACAAATGAGCTGAAGCCGCAAAAAAGGGGCCCTCTGGGCCCCTTTGCTTGCGCGGCGGCAATAGCTTTTAGGCCGAGTAGTACATCTCGTATTCCACCGGATGCGGCGTGTGCTCGAACTTGATCACTTCCGTCATTTTGAGCTCGATATAGCTGTCGATCTGGTCGTCATCGAACACGCCGCCTGCTTTCAGGAAGTCGCGGTCCTTGTCGAGGTTCTCAAGCGCTTCCCGCAGCGATGCGGAAACGGTCGGGATCTGCATCAACTCCTGACGTGGCAGTTCATACAGGTCCTTGTCCATCGGATCGCCGGGATGGATCTTGTTCTTGATACCATCAAGACCGGCCATCAGCATGGCGGCAAAAGCGAGGTAGGGGTTTGCCAGCGGATCGGGGAAGCGCACTTCAACGCGCTTGGCCTTCGGGGACTGGCCGAAGGGGATACGGCAGGAGGCCGAACGGTTGCGGGCCGAGTAGGCCAGCAGCACCGGGGCTTCAAAGCCCGGCACCAGGCGCTTGTAGCTGTTGGTGGTCGGGTTCGAGAAGGCGTTGATGGCCTTGGCGTGCTTGATGATGCCGCCGATGTAATACAGGGCTTCCATCGAAAGCCCCGCATACTGGTCGCCGGCGAACAGCGGCTTGCCATCCCGCCAGATCGACTGGTGGCAGTGCATGCCTGAGCCGTTGTCGCCGTAAACGGGCTTGGGCATGAAGGTTGCCGTCTTGCCATAAGCATTGGCGACCTGGTGGATGACATACTTGTAGATCTGGACCTGGTCGGCGGCCTTGATCATCGGCGCAAACTTGATGCCGAGTTCGTGCTGGGCCGAAGCCACTTCGTGGTGGTGCTTTTCAACCGTAACGCCCATGTCGGCCATGGCCTGCAGCATCTCGCCGCGCATGTCCTGAGCCGAGTCGAGGGGCGGAACCGGGAAGTAGCCCTTCTTGAGCCCGATATGATGGCCGTTATTGCCCGATTCATATTCGGAATCATTGTTGCTGGGCAGTTCGCTGTGGTCGACCGAGAAACCAACCTTGTAGGTGGTGTTGGAGTAGCGGACGTCGTCGAACAGGAAGAACTCGGGCTCGGGTCCGAAAACGACGGAATCGCCGATCCCCGACGCTTTCACGAACGCCTCGGCCTTCTTGGCCGTGGTGCGGGGGTCGCGGTTATAGGGCTGGTAGGTGAGGGGCTCGAGAATGTCGCAGTTGATGGCGATGGTGGCGGCGCCGAAAAAGGGATCGATATAGGCCGACTCCGGATCGGGCATCAGCACCATGTCGCTTTCGTTGATCGCCTTCCATCCGGCGATCGAGGACCCATCGAACATGGTTCCTTCTTCGAACAGGTCCTCATCCACGACGCTGACATCCATGGTCACATGCTGCAGCTTGCCCCGAGGGTCGGTGAAGCGCAGGTCCACGTACTTGATGTTCTCGTCTTTGATCTGCTTGAGGATGTCACTGCTGGTCGTCATTCATTTCCCCAGTTTTTGGTTTGGTTCGTTGAGTGTTGGAGGGCTAGAGCGCTTCGTCGCCGAACTCGCCGGTACGAATGCGGATGGCTTGTTCTACGGTGTAGACGAAAATCTTGCCATCGCCGATGCGACCGGTCTGCGCGGCTGAGCGAATCGCCTCGATGGCCCTTTCGGCAAGCTCGTCAGAGCAGACGACCTCGACCTTCACCTTGGGCAGGAAGTCCACCACGTACTCGGCGCCGCGATAAAGTTCGGTATGTCCCTTTTGGCGACCAAACCCCTTTGCTTCGGTGACAGTTATGCCCTGCAGTCCAACCTCTTGCAGGGCTTCCTTCACTTCATCGAGCTTGAATGGCTTAACGATCGCCTCGATCTTCTTCATCCGACGCCTCCTCGAGCCCCTCAGGGCTTTGTTCCCTATATGCAGATGCCATGCCAAAAACGTGCAGACTGCAAAATCGCAGGCCTGGCACCGCGCTTCGGCATGGATTCTTGACTCGGATGTGAGTTTAGCGCGTGAGGGATTGCACAAGAATGCGGCAGGGTGCCCAAAAATCAAGGTCGCCGCCGTTCGGTGAAGGCTAATGCGCAATGGGCTTTGACTGTCCCAATGACTTGCGATAGACCCTCGCCACCCGGCCAGCGGGGGCATTCCGTTGCGGGCGTGGCGGAATTGGTAGACGCACTGGATTTAGGTTCCAGCGCCGCAAGGCGTGGAGGTTCGAGTCCTCTCGCCCGCACCACTGCGCCAGGGCAGGCGCGCCGCGCGCAAGGTCATGGCATGCCGGCCGCTCTGGCCAACCACCATTCAAGGATAACGGGACAAAACCCCCATGCAGGTTACCGAAACCCTCAACCAAGGTTTGAAGCGCAAGCTGACCATGACCATCCCGGCTCAGGATCTGGCCAGCAAGCTCGATGCTAAGCTCGGAGAACTCAAGGGCAAGGCATCGATCAAGGGCTTCCGCCCCGGCAAGGTGCCTGTGTCTCATTTGAAAAAGGTTTATGGCCGCTCGGCCATGAGCGAGGTGATGCAAGACGCAATCAATGCAGGTGTTTCCCAAACCCTGCAGGAGCGGTCCGAGCGCGCCGCAACGCAGCCGCAGATCGACCTGACGGAAGATCAGGCCGTGATCAACAAGGTGCTGGACGGGGAGGCCGACCTTAACTTCGACGTTTCCTATGAGGTGCTTCCCCCCGTGTCCGTGATGGATTTCAACGGGATCAGCATCGACAAGCCGGTGGTCGAAATCAGCGACGCGGATGTCGATAAGGAAGTTCAGCGGGTTTTCCGCAGCAATCGTGGCTATGAGGACAAGGGCGATGACGCCGTTGTGGAAAACGGCGACCGGCTCGGCCTTTCCTTTGTCGGCAAGATCGACGGCGAACCCTTTGAAGGCGGCTCGTCTGACCACGCCCATCTGACCGTGGGCTCCGGCGAGTTCATTCCGGGCTTTGAGGAACAACTGGTCGGGGTCAAGAAGAACGAGACCAAGACGGTCGATGTGACCTTCCCTGAAACGTATAACCAGAAGAACCTCGCCGGCAAAGCGGCGAGCTTCGAGGTGACCGTACTGCATGTGGATGGGCCGAAGGCCGGCGAGCTGGACGACGACTTTGCCAAGCGCCTGGGGTTGGACAGCGTCGATGCCCTGCGCGATGCCGTGCGCTCACAGATGAGCTCGGCTCTTGCGGGCATGGAACGCCAGCATGTGAAGCGGCAGATTCTCGATGTTCTCGATGAAGGGCATAAGTTCGATGTCCCCGAGCAACTGGTTGAGGCCGAGTTCAACACCATCTGGCAGCGCGTGAAGCACGAGATCGAGCACCACGGGCGCTCCTTCGAGGATGAAGGCACCACCGAGGACGAAGCGCGCGAACAATACCGCAAGATTGCCGAGCGCCGGGTTCGCCTCGGGTTGGTGGTTGCCGAGATTGGCAATGCCAACCAGGTCGAAGTGACTGAAGACGAGCACATGGCGGCGCTTCGCGCCGAAGTCGGCCGGTTCCCTGGCCAGGAGCAGCAGGTGTTCGACTATTACCGCAAGAACCCGCAGGCTCTTGCGACCCTGCGTGCGCCGGTGTTTGAAGACAAGGTGGTGGACTTCGTTGCCGCCCAGGCGACGATGACGGACAAGCCGATGACCCGCGAGGAGCTCGGCAGGCTGATCGAAGCCGACCAGGACGAAGTGCCCGAAGAGCACCATCACTGAGTTTTTCGTTTTTTCTGCCTCAAGGCCGCCCCCATCCGGGCGGCCTTTCGTTATGAAAGAGGGGGAGGCAGTTGGAATGACGACCGATACCAGCCAGTCAGTGCTCTTGACGCCGCAGCAAATGAGCGAAGCCGACCGCCTTGGCGGGGAGGCCGGGATCCGCTCGCTGACCTTGATGGACAATGCGGGCAAGGCCGTTGCCGATGCGATTACCGAGCGCTTTTACCAGCGCAAGGCGCTGGTGTTGTGCGGACCTGGCAATAATGGCGGTGACGGCTTTGTTGTCGCCCGGCTGCTGCGCGAAAAAGGCTGGCCGGTGCGCCTGGCCCTGGTTGGCGATCGCAATGCGCTGAAAGGTGACGCGGCCGCGAGCGCGCGCCGCTGGAGCGGCATTGTTGGTTCGGCGACCCCCGAAGCGGTGGACGGAGCCGAACTGATTGTTGATGCGCTCCTGGGCGCCGGCCTTGATCGGGATGTTTCCGGGCCAATGGCGGAGATCATCGCTGCGGTCAATGCGGCAGCGGCTCCGGTTGTGGCCATTGACGTACCGAGCGGGCTTGATGGCGCATCAGGCATCCCCCGCGGCGTTGCTGTCGAGGCTGATCTAACAGTGACCTTTTTCCGCAAGAAGCCGGGGCACCTCCTGCTTCCCGGCCGGGTGCTGTGCGGCGAGGTGATCCTTGCGGACATCGGCCTGCCTGAAACGGTCCTCGAAACGATCGATGCCTCCACGTTTCAAAACAGTCCTGCGCTTTGGCGATTGCCGCTCCTCACCCTGCAGTCGCACAAATACACGCGGGGCCACTGCATCGTGGTCTCTGGTGGCCCGTTGCAAACGGGGGCATCGCGCCTCGCGGCAATGGCGGCGTCGCGCAGCGGGGCAGGGCTTGTGTCCCTGGTTGGAATCCGCGGCGCGCTGTTGGTCCATGCCGCTCATGTCACCTCGATCATGCTCAAAGAGGCCGACGATACTGCCGCGCTAACGGAACTGCTGTCCGACGCGCGGCTCAACAGCGTGGTGGTCGGGCCGGGGGCGGGCATTGGCGAGCAAACGGCGCAGAACGTGCTTGCCATCCTGGCGTCCGGCGCTGCCGCGGTGCTCGATGCCGATGCGATCACCAGCTTCAAAGAGGATCCCCAAAAACTGTTTGATGCCGTTGCCGCTCAACCCGAGCGGCCGGTTGTGCTGACGCCCCATGAAGGGGAGTTCGGGCGGCTCTTCGCTGATCTGGAAGGATCAAAGGTTGATCGGGCCGTTGGGGCGGCGCGCCGCTCGGGAGCCGTTGTGCTGCTCAAGGGCAGCGACACGGTTATTGCGGCGCCCGACGGTCGAGCCCGGATCAACAGCAATGCGCCCCCGATCCTCGGCACCGCCGGCAGTGGCGACGTGCTTGCCGGGCTGATTGGGGGCTTGCTCGGGCAAGGCATGTCGGGGCTCGACGCAGCCGCGGCCGGGGCGTGGATCCATGCGGAAGCCGCGAACCGGTTCGGCAAGCGCGGCATGATCAGCGAAGATTTGCCGGACTTGCTTCCGGACGTGCTGTCCGCACTCTCGCCTGTCTGAGGCTCACTCTGGACGGCGGGTGTGCTTATCGTGTTTAAGGGCAGGCAACGGGCCAGACCTCGCCCCCATAGCAGCAAGAAAGACCATTTGTGAGCGATCTGACCCTCGAAGCGGCCCTGGACAACGTTTATGGATCGCTCCGCAACGGCAATGAAGAGCTGGACGTCCACATTGCAGCGCTGAAATCCGTTCTAACGCGCGAAGGGCTGAAAGAAGCCGTGTTTGAGCCGGGACGATTGGCGCAGAACAACCGGCAAGGCCGCAAGCTGATGCAGTCCTATTTTCGCAAGCGCGGGGTAGAGGTCAGTTTCGCATCCTGAGCGGGCGGGGGCGCGCATGTTCACCTTGAGCTCAAGAGGGCGAGCGTGTCCTGGTCTGGCCCATTGAAGCCTGTCACAATGGCGCCTATCTCTCCGTTTACCGCCCGTTAAGGCGGCACAGTCTGCAATCGGCCGTTCGCGCTGATTCGTATCCAACATTGCGGAGCGAGCGCGCAACTTTCTGCGGCAAGCTCCAGGGGGCACTCAATGAGAGATCCGGTCGATACTTATATGAACATGCTCGTGCCCATGGTCGTGGAACAGACCAATCGGGGCGAGCGGGCGTTCGACATTTATTCCCGCCTCCTCAAGGAACGCATCATCTTCGTGACGGGTGTCGTCGAAGACAACATGGCGTCCTTGATCGTCGCGCAGCTCTTGTTCCTTGAATCCGAGAATCCCAAAAAGGAAATCTCGCTGTACATCAACTCGCCCGGCGGCGTGGTCACGGCCGGCTTGTCGATCTACGACACCATGCAGTTTATCCGTCCCCCGGTTGCAACCCTTTGCATGGGGCAGGCTGCATCCATGGGCTCGCTTCTGCTGGCCGCCGGCGAGGCCGGCATGCGCGCTGCATTGCCCAATGCCCGCGTCATGGTGCACCAGCCCTCCGGTGGCTATCAGGGTCAGGTGACCGATATTCTGATTCACGCCAAGGAAGTTGAAGGGCTGAAGCGCCGTCTCAACCAAATTTATGAGAAGCACACCGGCCGCACCTACGAGGAAATCGAAACGGCGCTGGAGCGCGACCGCTTCCTTTCCCCTGAGGAAGCCAAGTCGTTCGGCCTGATCGACAGCGTGTTTGAAAAGCGCGCAGCCCCCGAGGCGGCGTGATTACCAACCGGGCGGCGAGCCACATCTGTGTGACAACCGTCTGATTGCGTCGAGCCGAGGTGGCAAGTAGAGTCGTCTCGGCTACATTTTCTTTAGGTGTGGTGCGTTAGCGTCGATGATCGGCGCCAGTGGGAGCAGTCGATGTTCCCGGGAGTGACAGGATGTCCAAAGAGACTACCAGCGGCGAATCCAGCAAGAACACGCTGTATTGCTCGTTCTGCGGCAAATCTCAACACGAGGTCCGCAAGCTGATCGCAGGTCCGACGGTGTTCATCTGCGATGAATGCGTCGAGCTCTGCATGGACATCATCCGCGAGGAAAATAAAACCTCGATGGTTAAGTCCAGCGACGGGGTTCCGACCCCGGCCGAGATCTGCAAGGTCCTCGACGATTATGTTATCGGCCAGTTTCGCGCCAAGCGCGTCTTGTCGGTGGCCGTGCACAACCATTACAAGCGCCTCCACCATGCAACCAAGAACCAGGATGTGGAGCTGTCCAAAAGCAACATCCTGCTGATCGGCCCGACCGGTTGCGGCAAGACGCTGCTTGCGCAGACGCTGGCGCGCATCCTCGACGTGCCATTCACCATGGCCGATGCAACAACGCTGACTGAAGCGGGCTATGTCGGCGAGGACGTTGAGAATATCATCCTCAAGCTCCTGCAGGCCGCTGACTACAACGTCGAAAAGGCTCAGCGCGGCATCGTGTATATCGACGAAGTCGACAAGATCAGCCGCAAGTCCGACAACCCCTCGATCACCCGGGACGTGTCGGGTGAAGGCGTGCAGCAGGCCTTGCTCAAGATCATGGAAGGCACCGTGGCCTCCGTGCCGCCGCAGGGCGGTCGCAAGCATCCGCAGCAGGAATTCCTGCAGGTTGATACAACCAACATCCTGTTTATCTGCGGTGGCGCGTTTGCCGGGCTTGAGCGCATCATCTCGGCGCGTGGTGAGGGTTCGGGCATCGGCTTTGGTGCAACCGTAAAGGATCCGAACGATCGCCGCGTTGGCGACGTGCTCAAGGACGTTGCGCCGGAAGATCTGGTGAAATTCGGTCTTATCCCCGAATTCATCGGCCGCTTGCCGGTGCTGGCGACCCTGGAGGACCTCGATGAACCGGCGCTGATCGAGATTTTGACAGCGCCCAAGAACGCCCTGGTGCGCCAGTACCAGCGCTTGTTCTCGATGGAGTCGGTGGAACTGACCTTCCACGAGGACGCGTTGAAGGCGATCGCCAAGCACGCCATCGAACGCAAGACCGGCGCCCGCGGCCTCCGTTCGATCATGGAAAGCATCCTGCTCGATACCATGTACGACCTGCCCTCGCTTGAAGGCGTGGAAGAGGTCGTCATCTCCGCCGATGTGGTGGACGGCAAGGATGCGCGGCCGCTCTACATCTACGCGGATCGCAAAAAGGAAGAACTGCAGGCTGGCGCCTGATCCTTGGGACGAACCTGATCAAGTAGACCGGGGCGCAGGCGCGCTCCGGTCTTCTTTTGCGCAAGGCGCAACACACCGGAGAGGCCGCATGAGCCTTGGCGCTTCGGCTGCCGCCTGACGGGCAAGGTGTGGCGAGAGCTCCGTCTGCCACAAAACGTACTGCTTGACTTGTTCGCGCCATGGTTCAGCCTATCTAATAAGCGGATCGGCTGCGTCGCCTCGACCGGGGCAAGGCCGGTTGCTATACGGGTGCGCCTTTCCTCCCGCGCGCACCCCGGAAAGGACACACTATGCCGGACGCCACTTTGGGCGGCACCGAATCCAGCCGCGACCGGGTTTACCCGGTACTCCCCCTTCGCGACATCGTCGTTTTTCCCGGGATGATCGTACCCCTGTTTGTTGGGCGCGAAAAATCCGTCAAGGCGCTCGAAGAGGTCATGCGCGACGACAAGCATATTCTTGTCGTGACACAGAAGAACGCGCAGGACGACGATCCGACTCCCGATCAGATCTATGCTACGGGCACGATCGCCTCTGTGCTGCAGCTGCTGAAGCTGCCCGACGGCACCGTAAAGGTGCTGGTGGAAGGGCTCAATCGCGCTTCGATCGATCGCTATATCCAGACCGATGAGTACTTTGAGGCCGAAGCCTCAAGCATCGAGGAACAAGACACAGACACGACGGAAGTCGAGGCTCTGGCCCGTTCCGCACAGTCTGAATTCAGCAATTACGTCAAGCTGAACAAGAAGATTTCGGCCGAGGTGGTCTCGGCTGTTTCCCAGATCGAGAACGTCTCCAAGCTCGCCGATACCATCGCCAGCCATCTGGTGATCAAGATCGCCGAGAAGGAAGAACTGCTGGCGACTATCTCGGTCGCCGAGCGGTTTCAGAAGATCCTCGGCCTCATGGAAGGCGAGATTGGCGTTCTTCAGGTGGAAAAGCGCATCCGCTCCCGCGTTAAGCGGCAGATGGAGAAGACGCAACGCGAGTACTATCTTAACGAGCAGATGAAGGCGATCCAGCGCGAGTTGGGCGACGGCGAGGAGGGGGCTAACGAGCTCACCGAGCTCGAAGACCGCATCAAGAAGACCAAGCTCTCCAAGGAAGCGCGCGACAAGGCCAATGCCGAGCTCAAGAAGCTCAAGACCATGAGCCCGATGTCAGCCGAGGCAACCGTTGTCCGCAATTACCTCGATTGGCTGCTGACGCTGCCTTGGGGCAAAAAGAGCAAGATCAAGCGCGACCTGGGTTACGCCCAGGAAGTGCTGGACGCCGATCACTATGGCCTGGAAAAGGTCAAGGAGCGTATCCTCGAGTACCTCGCCGTGCAAAGCCGCACGGGCAAGCTCAAAGGTCCGATCCTGTGCCTTGTGGGTCCTCCGGGCGTTGGCAAGACGTCGCTCGGCAAATCCATCGCAAAGGCAACCGGACGTGAGTTCGTTCGCATGGCGCTTGGCGGCGTTCGCGACGAAGCTGAAATCCGTGGGCACCGGCGCACCTATATCGGCTCCATGCCGGGCAAGGTCGTGCAATCGCTGAAAAAGGCTGGCAAATCGAACCCTCTGTTCTTGCTCGATGAGATTGACAAGATGGGCCAGGATTTCCGCGGCGACCCGTCCTCGGCGCTTCTGGAAGTGCTGGACCCCGAGCAGAACCACACGTTCTCGGATCATTATCTGGAGGTCGATTACGATCTTTCGGACGTGATGTTCGTGACCACGTCCAATACGCTCAACATCCCTGCGCCGCTCATGGATCGCATGGAGATCATCCGTCTTTCCGGCTACACGGAAGATGAAAAGCGAGAGATCGCCATTCATCACCTGATCCCGGAAACGCTCGGGGAAAATGGGCTTTCCCGTGAGGAGTTTGAACTTTCATCAGACATGCTGATGAAGCTCATCCGCGAATATACGCGGGAAGCGGGCGTTCGTAGCCTCAAGCGCGAAATTTCCAAGCTGATGCGCAAGGCTGTTGCCGAGATCATGAAAACCGGCACCCGGAAAATCGTCATTGATGACGAGGTTCTGGCTCGGTATCTGGGTCCAGCCGTGTTCCGGTTTGGCGAAATCGAGCAGGAAGCAGCGGTCGGCCTGGTGACTGGCCTTGCCTGGACGCCGGTTGGCGGTGAACTGCTGACCATTGAAGGCGTGATGACCCCTGGCAAGGGGCGCATGACGGTGACGGGCAACCTCAAGGACGTGATGAAGGAATCCATCACGGCGGCGATGGCCTATGTCCGCTCGCGTTCCATCGACTTCGGCATCAAGCCGCCGACGTTCGATACGCGCGACATCCACGTGCACGTGCCCGAGGGTGCAACGCCGAAGGATGGACCATCTGCTGGCATCGGCATGGCCACTGCTATTGTCTCGGTAATGACCGGTATTCCCGTTCGGCATGATATCGCGATGACTGGCGAGATCACCCTGCGCGGCCGGGTGCTGCCAATCGGTGGCCTCAAGGAGAAGTTGCTGGCTGCTTTGCGCGGCGGCATCAAGACAGTCCTGATCCCGATGGACAATGTCAGGGACCTCGCCGAAATTCCGGACAACGTGAAAAACGGGATGGAGATCGTCCCGGTGTCTCGCATGGACGAGGTCATCAAGCGCGCCCTGGTGCGTGAGCCTGAGCCGATCGAATGGGTGTTCGAAGACAAGCCCGCACCCTCTTCGGTTGTTGAGGCGGTGGACGCGGCCGATGGAGAAGCAAGCACCGGCCTGCCGCACTAAGCAGCGTAGCCTCCTTTAACGAAGAACGGCGCTCCTTGCGGGGCGCCGTTTTTGTATCCCAGGGCAGAAGATGACCACCGGTTGACACCATTGCTTGACTCGTTAACACAGCCCTCTGCTGCAAGCGGGCTGACCGGCCCCAGCGGCTTGCATATCAAGGGAAATCGCAAAAATTGCCGGGCCTAGTGTGCAAGGGTCAGCCGGCATAACAGTGAGGGAAATCATGAACAAGAATGATCTGATCGGGATCGT
>Ga0210040_10002844_pt1 | contig 23994 bp, 12 predicted proteins | sample CryGeyCG12114_NA_FD_185462 | JGI IMG/M metagenome (GOLD analysis project Ga0210040, IMG submission 185462) | Groundwater microbial communities from aquifer - Crystal Geyser CG19_WC_8/21/14_NA (SPAdes) (version 2) | ecosystem: Environmental > Aquatic > Deep subsurface > Groundwater | place: USA... | reverse complement strand
TTCCAAACAGAGTGTGTTAACAGAAATTCCAACTTGCGTTTTCAGGTGATTTTAGCTTTAACATGTGGAGCATAGGGCGCTCCCGTTTCTAGTAATTCTAAGACTCCGCCTTCGGCTCCGTAATAAACTGATTAGTTAGAAGGAAAGGATATAATGTACATAGTCTTTGGAAATACTGCGAAAGCGAATTTTGCCAAGAGTTATAATCAACAAGTTACATCTATGAACGTGCACCCGCAGTGGGAGATGTCAAATACTGAAGTAAAAAATAGAATTGGCTCATTGAAAACAAAATTGGCACAGACCGACATTCGGATAGCACAGATTGAATGCATGCACACTTTTTTGTATTTAAATCATTTGGCCACTGCAGTATATATCAAGTGGTATGTAGTGTAGTGAGTGAATGAAAGACATATGTAAAAATCTTAAGAGAGTCTCCTAATCTATATGCTACTAACTACAACAATATGGGAGCAATAAAAACAATAATGGTAATGATGATGTATGGATTGCAACGTCAGTCAAGTAAGTCAATCAAGTTTTTAGTTTCTACACTGTAGTTAGTTAGTGAGAATATCGGAAAAATGTGGTGGTATACGGGTCTACATGTACCCAACTAACTAACTAACTGTTGGCATTTTTGACATGTTAAAAATATGAAGTGAGTACAAGCCTGTACATGCACGCATATAAATAATAATGCCTAATAATGGCAATAATAATGAGAATGGAAATGGTACGTACATTTGTACAATGTGCACACACATACAGTACATCTAGAATGTGTGTTTGTGTGTGCGCGTTTTCACTGTAGGGACCCTCTGAGAGAACACGTTTCCTATGATTTCCAAAGAGAGAGTTTCCAATAAGTAGCTGCGAGTCAGGTGAATTGTGTGAGTAGCTGCTGACCAACATGTCTCATCTCTCATCATAACTTGTTTTCTTCTTGTGCATTTTAATTGAGCTGATCAACTATACTGGCAGGCTATTGTGACTGAATTTTTTTCCCAACCAACTAACTAACTAACTAAGCAACTCTCATTCATTTCTGTGATCCTATCACGAGTAGGATCTGTTTGATTATTATTATTATTATTCCTATAGCTAACTCCACTGATACAAACTAACAACTACATGAGTAATAATATATAAGTTTATGTGGGGAGCACACAAGAGCCATATATCATCATCATGTGGGATGTGTAAATAGACGAGAAGACTTGAACTTGAATCTATGGCCATTGGCTTCTCTGGGATCATGGATCTGTATGGGCGATATGGGTAATCGATAAATGATCAGGAACCAATATATCATAAGCATATGGAAGCTGTGGAAACTCATGTACGCATTGTTCTCTGCATTGTGTGTGGTACAAAGGAAAAGTTGGACACATTGGTCCGCTCAAAAGTACACCACTGTGTCACATGGTTAACGACTCGGCTTTCGGTCAAACTATGTAGTAAAAGTGACATGCAACTCTCTCGAAAAGACAATGGCCCCTTTGATCATTTATTGATTGGGAGTTGGGCTCCATGCATGCATGTACGTACATATGCTCACCAACCAGTGTGAAATCATTATCGGAAATAATAAGTATTGATTTCGTGCATGCAAATTTTTCAATGTGTTCTACCTCTGGCTGAGACAGGTTATACTGTATTATTACAGTACATGTTGATGGGTAGGGTAGATAGAGTGCATATGTTAGAGTGTATGGTGTCAGGATTATGATGATGGGGATTCATAAATAAGTCACGAGAGGAGAGATTTTTGTACTCGTGAAATTTATTACCTTTTATTTGAACGATATGTGATAATTTGTGAACCACATAGACTACAAAGTTTATTGTACTTACTTATAGATTTGCAACTAAAGAAGATTGAATTTCAGTCAGTAGTATGGGACTACCTTTTTGTTTGTAATGTGGTAAAGCTGCTTAGGGATTCATTTCAGGAAAATCATGATGTTGTATATAGGAAGTGTGTTTGTAGTATTATTATGATATTCAGTTTCGCCATCTCATTGGCTCCATGTTCTCTCTCACTAACTAACTACTGCTAAAAAGAAGCTCTCCTTTTGTTATTCACAATGGTAGGAAATCCAATGGGTTAGTTGTGAGTTCAAAGCTAAAAAGTTTTTTTGAAAGTCATCCGCTAATGCTTTGTATATTTAACATTTTGTCTTGTTCTCATCTCTGTGCAAACATTAATCTCTCAGAGTCCAGCTTACATTTGTGTATGACCACCACCACATTAATATCAAATGTCAAAAGAAGAGAAACTTTTTCTCCCTTGGGTGTTTGATTTTTGTTGAACTTGTAGTTGCATATGTAAACTTTTACATATGTAGCCAGTTAGTACTAGTTTTTGATTTTCTTGTTCCCCGTGGAATATTAAATTCCACATGTGTGCATTGTAGTTTTTACACACATACACACACACGAAAATCTATGTTTTAAACACGCCGAGAGAAAAGAGTAGGGAATGCAAGTGGATACATAGGAAAAAAAGTTGTTTGACCAGCAAGTTTAGCCACATGAAATGTATGTTATTAGAGTAGTGGGCCAATTTACGCACTCATCTTTCTTCTTGTAGTTAGCTAGTTAGTAGTACAGACTCAAGTTTTAAGCTTGTGATTACTACAGCTTATAAAAATGCATATTACCCTCATCTTACATGGTCACAAATGAAGCGACACCAACACAAACAGTACACACGTGTTAATATAATATAGTTACATGCAAACAGCAGTATTGATATAAAACATTTGTATTGTACTCTTCGGCTCTACAAGTTATCCGCTTTCTGCTCACAATTTGACATTCAGACACGAGTATATTTGTCAATAATTTAACTCCTTTTGAGCAGGAGTGCACACGAAATCTATGCACATAATAATAATGACACATAAAAGCATCTATATAAAGATGAGTAGTGACGAAAGAAATTATGCCCCTTTCATTGAGCACTGTACAAAATGCAATAAAACAGAGGACATCTGACCAAATGTGGCAAATTGCACTAAAAGAGTTCAGTGAGCCATGATTTTCAAATCTTACAGGTCAACAGTTTTTTCGCCCTTGTTTGTTGGCATTGTTGGACTGGCATGTCACACGCAATCCATGTAACTAATATAACCATCAGAATAAAGGAGTAAAGGACCAAAAGTAAAACGCGTACCCTTCGTTACCATGCTGTGATGATCAACAAGTTTCCAAATGGTTGGCCTTCAACTTTCCCGTAAGTTGGACTAACTTCCTAAGGGAAAAGCTGTGAAACCATTAGTACTCCTATATTTGTCATATTGTCCTTGGTACCAGAAGAAATTGTTTTCTGTAATCGGAAAGCTGGACTCTTCTATTCCTATCAGGCTTTTTCGTGTTGCATACCTGAACATTTCAAAAATAAAAATACAATAAACAAGTTGTACGATTTCATAAATGCGTATCCTATGTTGAGTTCCATTCCTTGCCTTCAACGTTCATTGTTTGTTCCATGTACTTAAGTGATGCTGTGCACAAGATTTCCCCTTTTGCAGTAGTAGTAAGTCTGTATGGCCTTTGGCGACCATAATGTATAGAAGACAGGAATAGGATAAGGTGAGTGAGTTTAACGAGAGTGAGAGAGAATGACCATTACCAAAAGGGAGAGTCTCATCTTCATGCCATATATACTAACTATACATAGTTGTACAAACAAAAGACAAGCATTTAATATCTCCCTTTACATGACAGTCTAGTCAGTCAGTAAAGTGAGCAAAAAGTTTCAAACTTTCTTCACAGCTCAAGTGCAAAGTACTAAGAAGTCAAGATGTTAGTTAGTTAAATAGCACTCGGGATTCTTTCAGATCACAGAGTTCATGCCATAATTCACGCAACGAGGAGTCTAACAGTAAATGAAATGGAAAGTAGCTTTTCTGAGTTTCACATATTTTGCTGGAAATATTCTTTGCTATCAATGTATGATCTAAGAGAAGAAAAGACAAATACAAACGGATATGAATCTTTTCGTACTATGAGCATTTAATGCGAATACCGAGCAAATGATGGCAAAAATGAATAACTCATCACAAAATATTTGTCTTCCAAAGTACTCACTTTTGCTATTTAAATGTAGCTCCTTTGGTTTGTATGAACATTCACCTTCAGCATTGGGAAGAGACACGAGAAGTCTCACTTTTTTCTACAATCAAAGGTGTTCATTCGAAAGTGATTGTGGCAAGTAATATTTGGGAGTGCCCATCACTATCCATTATATAGAAACTGCATAAGAGTCGGTCATCATGTCATGATTATAAATTCCCATTCCACCTTCAATATATGGCATAGCAAGCCTTATTTACTACAAAGCAAATAAAATCTTGTTTGCCATCAAATCCAGCATCAGGTTATGTTCATTTGGTCAGCCTTATGTAAATACAGAGCACCCGTACATTTATGACAAATTAACTACAGCATTGTTAGTTAGCAAATGCAAAATAATTTTTAAACGCTTTGATTCGAAAGTATTGTTGGGAAAAGGAATAATTTCATTTATAACACGACTACAGACCTACAGCAAAGTGTAGAGCATGGATGTTCATCAAAAAAGATTGTCTCATTAATGCTAGACAGTCAAATAAATAAGATACACATACTTAGCAAGTCGCCATGAGATTTGTTGTTGTTGTTGGCACCTTTCACATTTCACATGTTATCAACCCTATTATCGTCTTGGAGTCAGCAGTAGCCAATTGTTCACTGCCACTGCCACTGCAACCCAGGTAGCAAGCAAGCCAGCCAGCTATAGATGTAAATGATCATGTGAAAAATAGCACTCTCTTCTGGGCCTCATCATTATCTGATCTTGATGAACCCATGAAAAAATGATAAAAAAACTATTATCATCATCACTGAACCTGTGTTAATCCACCTTGAATCTGCTACTCGACATTAAATGCACTAATAACCTGTATCTGTGCAAGTTTTTTACACTCCGTTACGAGATCATTCATATCAAAATATCAGAGGGTGGTGCATTTTGACAACGTGTCTACTCACTCCCACTAATTAACAGCGTTGAACGGAGAAAACTAATTGACGCAGCTGCTCAACCTGCAGAAAATTGCTCTTCATTTAGTTGTCATTCTTGCTCCACAAGTTGTGAGTGCATTGAGGCACAAAATTAAAGGATGATGATGATAGTTGATGAAAAAGATGGACTGGCAAGAAAACACCATCATTTGTGTAACGGGTAGACTGACGATGGAGCTATCTTCAAATGCAAAGCGCAAATTGTCCACAATTGGAACAATCAGCGGTGAAATTCACGATTTCCATTATTATCATTGTGACTCGGAGCCTGGGTTAATACAACAAGAACGGTTCATTATTATTAAGGTAAATAGTTGTTTGCATATCTAATCAGGGGCTCCGGTGACCGAAGACAATAGTTAGTCACTAAAAAATGAATTCTTTACCTTATATTCTAGAGGGAAAAACCATCCAAATTCAAATGTGGGCAATTGTCAAGGTGGTAGAATATAATGTATTATATTTAATATATTCTACACCTTGGGCACTTTTCCTCGGTCATGTATCAATTAATTAAATACCAAGAAAATAAGCAGACCATAATCTGGTTAGGGCAACCAGATAGCCACAGCATGGTCTTTTCTCACTCAAATTGTTAGTGTCAGCTATCTACTCATTTCATTGTTTGCAAGGCAGTTATAAACAATAGGGATGGACATTGAATTCCAAGTTGGCAGCGATTCACTCTTTTGTACAGGTGCAAAAGACAATTCTTTATCAAGACTTAAGTAGACTAACTAAAGAAGGAGTTTTGTTTGTGTGTGGCAAAAAGTGATAATGAAGTTTCCAACCTCATGGTGTGCCATAATCATCTTCTTCTTTTTAATTAAAACCAGGGGTTCGTTTCACTTCACACAGAGCTTGTTAGTTGGTTAGTTTTTGTTAGTTAGCTTCAAATCTGTGGCAAGCAAACAACAGGCACAAAAAATCATCCCCCTGTGATGATTTGTCAGTAATTGTACAAGCAAAACTGATGCATTGATTTCTGGCCTTGTAAGTCTCTTATGCTGCTTTATGGGAATTCCCCCAGGATTTTACTCACCAGCCGTGAGATTATGAAAGGTCCAATATCTAAACGTTATTTTTAGAATGTTTACTTAAAATTATAAATTATGTAGTTCTGACAACTTTTCGATGCAAAAACTACCACCGACTCTGAAATGCACAACAACTATTCAAACTTTTGTATTGCTGGTGTTCAAGCAAATAACCATGATACATTTCTGCCACTAAAAACTTTTAGTAGCTTGAAGAATATGATTGATCGGCGTCAATATATCTATACTAACTATAACTATGCACTTAAGTGTACAGCGTGCCTACTTTTTGTGCCGCTATAATGTAGTTAGTGAAAAAGTAGAACAGAATTACATTAAATTACATTATCAGTTGTCCGTCGCGATCACATTATTTTCGCTTGGATAAAGTGCACAAATGCATTAAATTCAAAGTGACTTTGTGAATTGCAAGTCTTTTGATAGGATCTGATGAAACCATAAAGCGTGTTATGACTTTATTCACACTACTGGCTTACAACCGCAATGAAATTTTAAACTGACCTGACCTCCTGGATTTCAATCGTACACAACGCATGCGTACCGTACAATCAATGCGATTGCGAATTTGAAAAAAATATTGTTATTTTCAGAGCAAAATTATGACAACACAATCATGTAAAATTTCGAAAATTTAAAGGCCAGCCACAAATAATACTTATTAGTGAATACAAAAAACAGGACATTAAAAATACATTAGGACCCAACAATTATTTGAGCAAAATTTCTTCACCCGCCATGTTATAAAAAATTCTGCAAATATAAAGAAACTAATGATTATCACATGTACAGTATCTAGCTAACTACAACGAAGCATCACAAGTCAGTAATAAAAAGGACAAGCAAAAGTGAAAAATTTCATCACAGTACATTTTCAACACTTCATATCTCCTCATTAAAGCTAATCACTCGAAGCCTTTACATTGTGCCTACTTTTGATCTTGAGAGATTCAACTGAAACTTTCCTACATTCATATTTTTATTTGCTAAATAATTGTGCAAAAATTAAGTTCATTAGATTATTAGTCTGGTGGGATGGCCTTTCACAGTTACACAATAAGTACACAATGAGTTAATACATTTTGTTGACTTGTTAACTATTATTCAACTCTGTGTGATGATAATGATGATCAGTCAGTTGTACATTAGGAATTAAGTGTAGCAGGAAAAAGGGGGGAGCGATGTTTATTCCCAGTCTATAAATGCTTGTGTACATCATATAGTTTCAACGCGTCATTTAAGGCGAATGCAATTATCATGGATTTCAACATTTCATCTTTTTACTCGCCATTATATGTTGTTCATGCTGAGCCAATGGTTTTAATCAGTGGCATTTGGGATTGTAGAGTCATCTTGTATACACAAGTTGCTGAGAAGATGACATAGTTGTTCGCAACTTAAAATTGGTTCGTTTTTCCATTCTTCTTGTATTGATTTTATCTATTTGATGATGGGAGGGAAACTTTCGCATCACATTGCGCCATACTTGTGAATTTTTAGAGTTGCTATTTATTATTTTCACGATTACATGAAAGGCACACTAATCCACGGGTGAAGTCTAATAAAGCAATTAAAACCAAAAGGTGAACACTTTCTCTCTGGGGAAGAAGAAAAAAGTGTTATATTTGCACAGACTTTGACTTTTGCTCATTTATCATTATCATCAACACTGACTGTGTTTGTTGGGATGAAAACAAATTGCAGTTTGTCAAACCAAATCGTGAGTTGAGACAAACTGTGATCTGCCGATAACTTTGTGCCGCTCAACCTATTTGTGTAGTTGAGTAAATGAGGAAGAAGAATTAGCAAGCAATGTGAAATTCAATGACTAAATCAGTCTCTACGAAATCAGCAGATTAAAACTTGTGCTCGTGCATATTATTTAGCATTTAGTTTCCCACGTAGTTAGTTAATAGGGGGTTTCTCTTTGAACTTATGAGCTAAGCTGGCAACTTTTTTTAACTTGCAGTTATCATTCACATACTTATAACTCACTTACTTTTAATAACTAACTAACTATAACTACTAATATGACAATCTTTATAAAAATGTACTTCCTTAATAATAGGGAACAAGTTTGTGTGTAGAGCTGTTGTTCAACTTTTTGTATGGAACAAAATTTTGTTTTCCAATTTTTGAAAACAGGTATTAAACTAACTTAAGTAGGGACATTGTATTGTATATTGTGTTTGTGTAATTCATAAAGTCGTTTTTTTTGTATCTCTTGAAGATTAAAAAGTTGCTTTTATGATGAACTACCCAACAACAGTGTAAATTATTTTGCGAAAAAATTATACGCGTTATTGTTTACGCATAGTAAAAGTGAAAAATTGAATTGTTTTTTTTATGCAAAAAATACGCTTTTAAATCAGTTTTAACTAGCCATAGATATTATTTTAAGTAAGCATTCCTTTGGTGCGGCTGATTGAGCAAACGCACCGGACTTTGAAACTTAATGATTCGATTCTGTGTAGACAATTGTAACAACATTGAACTTGACTTCTATTCACAGTGTGCATCAAATTGGCATTCCTGCGTTCATGGGATGGGAACCAAATATAATTAGCGGAACAATTTATCAAGCAACGGTGACTAGACAAATGGATGCAATAATTTAGCGCTATTGTTGTCAATTCTAACCATGCACATTTATATGAACAACTCAATGACTTTGCTATGTAGACTGTTATATTTTATCCAGATAATTAGTTTGCCACATTTTTCCCATATGACTCTATAATTGAAAGTGTGCTTTAAATGATTAACGGAACTTTAAATACTTGGCCAATCAATTATAATGCAGTCAATAAAATTCATTTGTCAACTAAAAGCTTGCCTAAATTAATTAGAAAATTAAATCTTATGTATAAGTGTAATTTTTTTCAGATGAATGTCGCCTTCTTACAGACTAAACACCCTTTTTTTTGTTTAATACAGTTTTTACCCCTAAATCTTGTAACAGCCATTATTAAAGCATAAACGTTTCAATTACAGTGTACACATGCATTTAGCTTTGTGAAACTATCTACTGACTGTATACTTAATTTATGCGTATTTAAGTACAAAGTGAACACTCATTATTACTTGCTTGACAAAAGACAAAAGAGTTTATTGAGGAAGACTCGGACAATCTATAGGCATTAAATAATGACAGGAAGTTTCACAACCATTTCCTAGTATATTCTTTTCATCAACGAGTATTGCAGCTAAAAATATCTTGAGCTACTTCCACTAAAGATGATGTTAAATTAAGCTATCATTGTAAATAATGTGTTTAATAAATATGGTGTTTAATGGTTCCAAAACTAAAAAACTAAAGTTAGAAAAATCCAAAGTATGTTTGAGTATTCATATTTTGTTCTATTGAACAACTTCATACATTTTTGCTAATTACGTTGAAATTGTTTCGTAATTACAAAAGTGAAGGAAATAAGTATTACCACAGTAGTAAACGCCCGAGCAAATCCTGAAAGGCCATAAGTCAGTAAATATGAATTACATAGCGAATATCGCGGCTGCACGGATTTGGCATATCGAATCAACCGTAGTACATTATTAGAGTAAAAAAGTTGGTCAACATATTCATTACAATCTAATGTAATCCGTTGTCTGTCCTCATAATTGAAATTAGCTAAAAATGCCATGTCGACCCACCACATGATTTTAATAAATGAGAGTAAAAAACCACAACCTATCGTATACTTGGTCGATAAAATGTGAGTCTGAAGAAACCAACCAAAACGTTTAAAACTATTTAGTTTACAATGTTTGACAAAATTAGCTTTTCTTTTAATCATTTTATACATATACACCTTCTTATCAACTTACTTATAGACGTTAGCACAAGAAATGTTCTACTATACATATATCAGCTTTAGCAATTTATAGCTGTGAGATGATTGTGTCTCAAAAAGTGGTGGCAAAAAATAAAGCTCCTAAAGATTTCATATACAAGAAGGATTATTAGACAATTATAAAGAATCCATTTGTAATCTTCCTATTGCTGTTGTTAGTTAGTATGCACGGCGAAAGAAACTTTTATTACTATTATTACCTTGTTCTCTTCGGTAACTTGGTGCAGATTGCTTTTCATTTTGCAAACAACGATCAAATGTGGAATGTATTATTTACGCACGTAACAAACGAACGCAACTAACTATATATGCATAAATGCAATCTTGGATCATTAATTAGGAATATAGAAAACCAGGGATACATATTATGCACCATGTAATATAATAGTGCTCGAACGCCACCCAATATTTGTCTGATAATCTGCACCCGAATTGGATTGATCGCTTCAGTTGGTATCAATCAAACAAGACCACTTTTTTTTGCAAACCCTCCTTTCTTATTGTTTACGAGTGATCACAAAGTTCAGCAAAGGCGCTATAATATCTCTTTACTCGATTTAAATCACTTTTCAAGCTGTTTCATAAACCATAAAACTCCAACAAACCCGTTTCAATAATTGACAAGACTTAATTTTTGAAAGTTTCACATTAAAGTTTCTTTAATGCAGTTAGTTTAGTTAGTTTACAATCATCCTTTATCCTAGACTAACTAACTACACTCCACCGCACGGAAAGTAAGTCAAGAAGATTCTTTTTTCATTTCATAATAATGTAGTACTCATCTGCTCTGTTCTATCAGTAACTAAATCTCTTGTCCATTTTTCAAGATTACCATTGTGCTCATCTCATTAAATTTTTTGTCAATAGGATATTTCACAGTGGCTGAGCAAAAACATTGACTCGAACGAAAGTATTCACGTATGCAAATATATGCTACCATTTCCTGTTGCTGGCAAGCAAGATTTGTATTATTATTTTTGCTACAACATTGTTCGCAGGACGTAGTTAAGTGTGATAATGAGCTTTTAGAAAATAATTCATGTGTACGTACATTATATTTACTATTACATGTAAAACGAAGAAGATGGTATAGTTTACTAGTTAGTTAGTTAAATAGTATGGTACTAACTAACTAAAAGTAACTAGCATAACACTAACCAATAAAAAATATTTTTGGCAGATGTTTCACTTCCATATGAAGATGCTGATGAGTACGACGATTAGAAATAGTAGAATTAGTTTGTGGTCAGCTCAACTCAAAGAATCTTGCGTGGATCGGGTGGAAGGATGTAGAGGAAATCGAGAGAAAAAAGATGATTTTTTTGGCGACATGATGATGAGAAGCTAGGGAGGTGAGAGTTGATTAAGCATCATTGTTTGTGCGAATAAGGCAAGAGCATTAGAAGGTTAGAGGGCAACCTTGTTAACCAATGTGGAGATTTTTTTACAGCGTACAGAAGATCACAACACGAAAGGAAAAAAGATTCCTCAAAAGAGTAACTTGGAATTAGCAAGTATCATGAACCTGAAAGGACAGTGAATGATATTTTATGTACTAGTCGTTTACTGAAGGATTTTTGTGCCCTACTGCCGTAAATCTTGATTTAATGCTAATGACCAGATGGGTTGCTAATTACTAACGGAACGGACACTCGCTAATAGGGTTATTCACACTGTGGATCAATTGAACTGAACAGCAGTTTACGGGGTGAAGTTTTATGCTTTGGGTTAAGCAGAAGCGTTCCGTTTTTACTTTTATTTATTTGTTAGTTAGTTAGAATCTTTGAAAGCTTGTGAAATGTTGTGCGTAGTGTGCATTTTTGTTTGCAAAATTAAAATGCAATGACTGAAATTTGAATCCCAAATTGTATTTTAGATGCTTTCATGTTGTCCTAGTAAATTATATATTTGACAAATACAAAGAAGTGGTAGTAAATACCAAACACAGATTTTAGGATTGGAGTTTGTGTTAGCTTTGACTCAATGACGTTTTTTTTAAGATTTTGGAGCATTTTTTTATAGGCCTGTATGTTGATTGTAGACCACGTCACTTCTAGACTTGTTTCCTTGTCCATGTAGTAATCCACTAAATCCACGCATTCATTTCCTACATGATTTTTATATAATATATGTAATTTACACAAATCAAATTGGGATGTATCCAGCAAGTTCAGCAACATGTAGTAGTTATGCAAATTCATGTAATGCGCCAGCAAGGACATTAGACTTACGTGGTATGTCTTTTTTAATATACATGACTGGTGTGTTCTATAATTATCTCGTCTTTTAAAATCATGCGGTAATTTTAAGGATAACAAGGTTAAAAATCTTAGGTGATTAAATTTCTTGTACTATGGATCACTTACTCTCAAAAGCATAGTATTTTGCAGATTTTTCATCCCACTAAAGGTGCGATAAACATTCTTAATAGCGTGCAGAATGTCTTGTTTAAATTAAATTAAAAAATACTTCATTTTTAATAAAATATTCATGGCCCTACCTACCTACAGGGTTTCAGATTTCCATTTCAATATGGTAAATTGGCGAGTCGCCTTCGCTGGGTTCATCAATGCCAAAAATGCACACATTAAGGTCCCATCCTACCTGATGCCATTACTTGTGCTAACATAATGATTCATTGCATAATGCGAAGATCAAATTAATAATTCGAGTTGACTAAGGCGGCGAAAAGTACCCACTGTGTGTGTGTAGCTCACAAACCTTAAATCCACACAAACTATAATGCAGTGGCCTGCCACTTTCCATAAACATGCATTCCTCACGTATGCCTTTTCAATTTATGATGTCAACTTCAATTTCCATCAGTAATTACCTACAGACTAATAATAAAAACTGGTCAGTCAGTCACTCCTATAATGTATACAGTAATCGATTATGCAGTCACAAAAAATACGCGACTATTTTTTAAAATATTAACAGTACGTAGCAATTTATATTCTACAAGTTAGCCAACTAGCCCTATAAGTTTGCGAATACCTTGTCAACGCTTCCGTACGATTTCTAATCACTAAACGTGCTCATACGGGAAATATTATTTTGCCAATACATACAAGTTGAATTCATTGGAAATGTGAAACAAAAGGAATTTACATAATATTTTCTCTTATTGATTGACGCTCTTCTGTCAGCAATGTTAATTGAGTGGAATAAACAAAAATAAATGATAGGCTACGTGCCAATCCTTTAAGTACACACTCACTACGAAACTTGTAGATACATTTTATGCATTAGCTTTCTCTTTCCCAGTCAGTAGCAGTTTTTAGCTAGTCAAGTTATCCCTCTGTACAAAAATGTATAGTATATCAACCATGATCATACGTAATTTTTTGGCCTCTTGATGACTGTTACTACAACTGTTTCGATCGATCATCAGAAAATAATAATGCATGCGCAACTCAGGTGCAGTCCTAGTTTATAATTTTCATACGGTGTCTATGCATTTGCTCAAGCTGTATGAGAATACACGTGTTTGTGTGCTTAGATTTTGCGCACGAGCATACAGTTGCCATAATGTGTACGGTACAGACACAGAGGAGAAACTATTGAGATCACCAAATTAATGCATGCTAATGAGGATTGAAAACCGGAAAGTAAAAGTTGAATCTGTATTCAATGCGTCGATCTTGTTTGCATATATGTATCGATTTCCATATAAATAATCATTTTGAAGGTTTGAAAAATGTAATCACCCATCATGGCTGCACTTGTTTTAAAATGTTATCTACGGGCAGATTGCTTATATAGATGTATTCAATGGTCAGTTGTGATACACGTTTGATGATCGTATTTTGTATTTAGCTAGTGGGCATTTTATGCTTTCAATTTTTAATATGAGGGTACAAGATTGTGATAAGCAAATTTGCATGAGTGCTTGACCTCAGTAATAAAAATTTGAGCACTAAAATTATGTATGCATTACAATGTGGTACAACTTAAAAATCTGTTTGGCGAAGGCCGAAAAATATCCGCGCTATCTGATTCTTAAAATCTTAACGATTATGGTTATTAGTGTGAGCTCTGTTTTTCTCCCGCAGTCTGTGCATTGTTTGTCAAGAAAGTTGGGATGAATCTGATGTAGGAAAAGGTCAGTTGATTTGCTTGTATGAAATTATAGGATTAAGGATTGAGTTTGACTTGATGAACGAAAACTAGGAGATCAAGTGAGATAAAGCTTGTTAAATATTTTTTTACCGCCCACACGATAGTTGTCTGATCATGCAATTCAAAGTAAATATGAAGGCTATGTCATCCACATTTTTCAAACTTATGCCTAATTGTGACTGAAATACATAGTTTGTGCTCATTAGTTTCAACAAGTGGAGCAAACCACAATGTGTAGGAATAAATTGAATTCGATTTCATGAAATTAATGCTACTCGGTTTAGCAAATTTACTCACAATATTGTTGTTTTCCTAAGATCTGCTGCATTCACATTTTTGCATTAACAACAAAAGCATGCATATCAATTCTGAAATCTAATGACGACTATTGGAACCAAATTTTTCGTTTAATGTTAATGTTTGGTTGTAAAAAAATATTTTTATCGTCATATTATGTTATGTGATTTTCCTTTTGCACTGAGAATAATTATTACCATTCTGAGAAATATCACGAGTTTTTTTTTCAGAAAAAAATTAGCTACAAATCATAAACTCATCAATGAACGTGAATTTATTGCGATCTGTCTCAACAGATCTCACCTCCATAAAACTGTACGCAGCCAATCCGCTACACAACACTTGATAACATTAGCATTCATAGATTCTAATCAGCCATTAGACATCATCGGATCAAAATTCATCATCATTATTCACAAGTGGCTGAACTTTCCTCACATTTATTTTGACACAAAATTAAGGACATCAGCTCATTTGGTAACAATACATTTTAGGCTGCTAAATTGCTTTGTTTATTCTTTCCATTTGATCTCGTGTCAACATGATTGCTCCATTGGTAAATTGAGAACCTGCTTGTTACTTGCTATAGGTTAGGTTTGTCACTTTAATAGCAATGATTCATCACCTCAATTCTTCCAATAATACCATTAAAACGGGCAATAGTAAACTAGCATTTTTTACAAAAAACTTGAATTCAACTTCGCGTTAATCGTTAATGGCTTCATGGCTTCAAAAACTCCCTCACGAAGACGAAACTCAAAAGAGTACACCACACTCGGCCTCAGTTTCAGAGGCCAGTCAGTAGTCAGTACCGGTTTCTTCTTTCCAAAAATCTAAACTAGCATTGCATTCTCAATTAAGCTTAACCCGTCATCTAGTGGGTAATATACACAACAAATGCAAAACAACATGAAACTGGTTATATATTCTTTTTTATCTCAATAGATGAACATATTTGCTGCCGTTAGATGGATTCTACGGATCAATTGTTCTTAATGAATTGTTTATCGAAGCCGATTTTTTTGTTAAACCAGGACACCTGTTGAGTCCATATTGAAATTTTCATTTATCGCTTCGACCTTCCCCGCTTGCATTATATGTAGTTGGGGTAAGCTTCGATATTATATTATTCACTGACTGTAGTGTAGTGAGTGACTAGTGACTACAATAATCATCCCTCGTGTATCTTTCGGTCTGGTCGGTCATCATCATATCATACACATTATAGATATAGGAATGAAGGTGCACTCTGTAAATCATGAGTCTTCCTTGATTACACACATTACACCCCTTTATTAATTCTCATCATATGATTATGATGATCAAATCAATAAAACTTCTTTAGACTGTCATAGCCCAAGAACAAGTACAAGTTTTTAAACTATCCAAGTGAGTGAGTCCACCACATCATCTCGTTTAACAAAGGCGTTCCATAATGCATGTCTGTGTGCACCATACCCAGGGAGAGAGAGAAAATAATAATCAAATTCAAGTTCAAGGTACTCTTAAGCCCTGTACGTACACATCTAGAATAGATATATGCAGAGCCTGTTAGAATAATTGCCAGAGGAGTGTTGATTGATAGAGAGACCACGTATGTATACATTTTTTCACTTACTTACAGCCTGCATAAACATTTAATAAAATGAGCTTCTTGGATTCTAATCCCGTCATTGATTGCAAAGCATCCACGGAAGCCCAAAATTATTTATTTACATTCACTCCTTTAGTTATTTAGTTATAGCCACCAGTACAGGGTCATGAAATCAATCAGTTTAAAACTAACGAAACAACCTCTGAACATTTTTTTTGTATGACAATCTTGGAAAGGTTCTCACATATATACATATTGCTATAGCTCATACCGTTAGGATGTTGGATCCAAACTTGGCTCATGACTTTTATAATAAATACAGGTGGGCCCTTAATGACCAGAAGAATGCATGAAGGAAGTTCATGTCCAAATATATTATTCCCTGTCATTTTGAACATCGCTACATCCACTGATTGTCCGCCTGGCAATGTCCTAGCATACGAATGAGCTGTGAGGACGCCAAGAGCATGCATAATTATCCCATTGTGTTGCTATTATTATGATTTGGACTCTCTGGGAGCATTATCATCACCGTGGTGTGTAACTAACTAACTATGATTTAGAATTGATCACCGGTTAGTTATTCCATTGGTCGAAATATCCTACTTGGTAGTGACTAACTAAATAACTAACTAAAGTTTACTGTATGCAACTTTTAAACCGACCAATATATGGCACTTGGTTTTAACCAACCAAGTAACTAAAAGTGATTACTTATACTCCTACCTGCCTATCTTGACATTGACAGTCTCAAAAATAATTCTGTAGTTTATTTAATAATTTCTAGACGAATTGAACATTTGGTCTGCCAGCTTTCCCAGATCCCCCTATGTAATGCGTTAAACATGCTATAAATTCATTGGCACTGTGTTGATAATGATGACCAAATCAAATGATTATTATATTATTTTACTAGCGTCTAGTTCTATGGACCAAACCAAAGACCACTTATGCCAGAATTTTGGCGCTTTGGCCACTTGCTCTGGGCTCTTTATGTATACTAGTCAGTTGGCTGTGCATGATATTCTCTCCTCGAGTTGATGATCAATAGTTATTATGACACTGGGACCATTTCTGTACAAGTTTTAGTTAGTCAGCTCGTTTACTGTAGCATTAGAGAGAGAGAGGGGCAAACTAATTTGAATAATGTAATCATGAGGTTGTAGTCCTAGTTAAGATCTTTAAAAGAAAAGTTTGTATTACTGCTTGCAGTCTTATGGGCTCCATAGTAAGTTATGTAGAAGAAACTTTATATTACATAGGGAGGGAGCAAACAAGTGGTTCTCGTGATAACTTGGCCAGTTAACTTTCATGATGCGATTCTTGGTTATATTACGAGTAAGACGTTTTAACTATGAACCATCCGGGGATAGGAATGAACGGGTATAGTAAGTAACTAACTAACCAACTAACTGACTATACCAGTATATGGTTTTTGTATACGGAACAAGTTGAACAAGATTCACCTGTTGTTCATTCCTTTTGCACATGACCAGTATTATACATACACAGGTTTAAAAGTAACTGCAGTTAGTTTAGTTAGTGAGTGAGTTGGCTGCGAGCCTGTCTTTCTACTCTGGTGTAGTAAACATGAGGGTACCGACCAGACCAGTGGACTTTTAGTTAGTTTACACATGAAAAGGAATACTTGGACCCGAGAGATGAGTCTCGCTTTATATCTTCCTACATATGCAAGTTGAAATCACGGTCAAGTGAGAGAACACGAAAGCTTGACATGGCAAAGTAGACTAATTTAATAAATGGAGAGTTGGACATGGGAATGGCCTAAATGTTTTCCGTACCAGCTGTGCACTCTCTTTTATGTAACATTTTGAGTGAATGATGGGTGTAAAATTCTTCCATGAACTGTGACTGACTGTGAGTATATGACTTTTTTTATATTTGTTTGTTTGTTAGTGAGTAAAAACTTTTTATTCGCTTTGGCCGTTTTTGGCTGGCAAATATGGACTTGGAATGTAGAATGTGGAAAAAAAGTCGGCTGTACGAACGAAATCAGGGAGGTTGCAAATGCATTTTTCCTTGTTTTTTTGATGAGTGAGTAGAATTGAGGCCACGACTTGTATCCATATGAGCAAAGAAATACACAAGAGTGGAATGAATTCATGCTCTTTTCATTTCAAAAGTCCATGTGAAATAGGGTGTTGAATCTTTTTTTGGATGGACGGTGGCATCATCTTTCGTTTTGTAGTTAGTTAGTTGGTTAGCAATAAAGACTAAAGAATCCAGTTTTCCACTATGCAATACGTAGTATTTTCACGTATAGTTCTTGCCAAAGTCATGGCATTCAACTTGATACAAGTAGTGAGTCAAATATTTCGTGCTACTATATGGTCTACGTGGTGAGTAGGAATTCTTGAGAACCGCAGAATTCAGAAAATCATTTACTCCATAAAGTATTTGGAGACAATACGGTACTATTTAACCTACTAATCTCAAAATCTATGATACCAAAAAAAATGTTTTTTTTTCTCCAACAGACAATTTTCAACCACTAGTAGCTAGAACTACCATAAAAGATTAAGGATGCCTAAGATTAATAACTGCAGCACCAAAATTACGTTGATTTTAAAAATTTTTTACACACAAAAAATATCTAGTCCATACTATTCCATAGAAAAATTACACTACGCACTTGAATTCGAAATTTTGAAAACCCAGCCTTCCCCTGTCTTGAAATGAAGCGTCAAAAAAGATTAGCACATTTTCAGGTATGTAAGCCTCAAAAAGGAAAATCTTTTGGTCCCATACTATTATTAGTTACTGATAGAATCTTTGGGTTAGTCATCTTGTCATCATAATACAAACTATAACTAACCAACAATACCATCGGGATTTCGTGCATACCAACATTCATCATTCCCACACTAATTCAACCGAAAAAAATAAAAACAAGATGAGGACTATACAGAGCTTTAAATCATCATTACATTATCATCATCTTGCTCCTTGTGTAGTCTTGCAAAGGTTGTAGGAAACTGTAATTGACCATTACCTTGACACTTAATGGATGTAAGCCTGTTGAGTTGACTCAGAAACTCATCACGCGTTCCTCCCAGCCAAAAAATATCCTATTATTAGACACGGAAATACTCTACTACCTTATGCAGCAGCTAAAGTCGCCTACTTAACTGTAAAATCAATGAGATATGTAATATACCATACACTTGTAGACATTCCAACAGGTGTGTTTGGTATACATGCACTTCCACGGATGGACACAACGATAAGATATTTTCCCCTTGCATGTAGTTAGTTAGTTAGTTAGTTAGTAGCGTCTGTCTACCTAGAAAAGTTTGCCTAAAAATGTTCATCAAGCTATAGAAGCCTGCACAATATTTTTAGTAGCAAGAAATACGAACTAATACTATTAGTTAGAGTGTACGCACACTTTTAGTGTTGTGGAGCTTTGTAACTAACTAACTAACCATTGGGCTAGCGGTTAGTCAGGTTGAAAGCAAAGGTTTTCCCTTTTCTACCATATAATTTCCCATTTTTGTTTCCTGGGAAATAAATCTTCATTTTCTTGCTCAACTTTCATTGTGGGCCCAAAGATTCTCTGTAATCTGTTCATCCAGGTGTCCTTTTTATGCAACACTTTAGATACGTTTTTTTTTGTCCTGGCGGGAAAAACATGACCGTTGATTATAATTTATTGCTCAAAAAGGGGTTTTGCAGGTTAATTCAAATGTTATATGGCATTCTACATGGACAAGTAATTCGGAGATCACAATGACCATACGGTTTTTGTAAGCAGTAGCAGTGAGCTCACACGGTTCTAATATTTAATACAAATCATGTTAGTTACATGTGTGTAGTAAGGAACATGTAATGGACAGCTTTGTACGATCATGGTTTATTTCCTGTGAGAAAAAAACTACTACTTAAAGCGTTACGGAATATCTGGCATTAGAAAAACGTTTAACTGGAAAATACATTTACAGATTACGCAACTGGCTGGCACCAGCACAATATATTTTTCATAACTATTGTGTATCCCCCCATTTTACCTGCTAGTTAGCTGGTCGTTCGTTATTTCTGTTTATTCCATGTCAATTGTATGCTTTTCTGGGTTTCAGAGAACTACTTTTCTACCTAATCGTTTCACATACTACTTACACACACACCTGTAAAACAGCAAAGTCGGGAACACATAACCCAATGAGTAGACAATACATACATGTGCTATAACCAAAAATTTGGTGCATCTACTTGCCATGATTTTCTCTGTGTGACCGTTCTCCTTATTATTGTATTACTCGTGAAACTGCTGACTAGACAGTAACTAACAGCCAGGCATGAGAATTGCACGTGCAAAAAAAACGCAAGCAAATTGTGGTCTATCGATTTAGGACATGTTTTGACAATGTGGGAGGATAAACGGCATTCCTCTCAGGGAGCTCATCATAAATGCATCTTATACACATGAAGACTTGAGCAGTGAAAGACACAGACAGTACTTTACTTAATGCTTGCTGGTGGCCAAAAGTTATATAGTAAGTAAGTGACTGACTGGTTATATGTCCGATTTACTACATAACGTATACATGTAAAAGAAGCGTGGTTCATCTTGAGAAAATCTCTGATGAAATTATTGAGTGTCTCATGCACACTCATGGTTATTCCTTCAACCTGCCATTATCACTGTATTACTACGTTGAAGAAACTATTTAAATATGTCCGTACGTCTGTCTGTCCGTTCGCACGAAAAGCACTAATTACCTTCTCAGCTCACCAATTCTGAACAAGAAGAAGAATTTTCATGATATATTTTGAAACCAAAAATCCTATTTCACAAACTAAAATTCAAAACTTTAAAAAACATACTAAAACCCCTAATTATTTTTTCAAAAATGCGCATATACGTAATAAAAACCCAGCTTAAACCCTCTACTTTCCACCATGTCCATTTTGAATGTCCAACACGGCTTATAGTTCTCACCCCTAATACTAACTAACTTGCAGCGGTGCTGCACATTTGTAAAAAGCCCTCCAGCACTCGCATATTCTCAATTATCTTGTCATTATTGTTATTGGCTGTAGGAATGCTTTTAGAAGGGATCGTATATACACACTTACAACAGGTGTGGTAAGATATGCAAGTCTTGGGGCCAGCCATACTAACTAACTAACTTACCAACTATTCAAGATATAAGGGATGCATATCATAAATGGATTCCTCCTCCATATGATATTACAAGAACCACATATACATACATCTTCTAAGAATCAAACTATGTAGCATGCAGTTAGTTCCCAATCTACCCCTTCCTCCATTGAATACCTGTGTAACACTCCACAGCATTAATATTACCGAAGGAGCAGTACAGGTACCCAAGAAGCACCTGAGATTTTCCCTGCAACAAGTGACTACTAACTAACTATAACTAACTAACCAACTTATACTGACTTATGTAAGCCATGGGGGTGATCCTGCCCTTCTCCTTCATGCTGCACCAATGGGAAGGGGAAGAACCAGGGAAGACGCGTGGAACTACATTGGTCCGTCAGTTTCATGTTTGTAATCATGGTGTAAGGATCTGTAGTAGTGATGTTGTCGTGAAACGTTCGTTTCAAAAAAAAACTACCAGTAGAAATATGGATTTTCGTAGTGACAAACTAATTCGGGTAAGCACCAGCTCCAGTTAATTGATTTCATTTTTAACTCACTAGCTAACTATAGTTGTGTCTGGATTTGGACGCCAGTGAGCGAAATTTCCAAGTTTTCTTGGACGGCGCAGTAGTGAGGCTGTGAGTGATATTGAATTCCAACAGTTGTTGTGGTGTGCTTGTGAAACATACGGACCAGGAATTTTAGTTAATTAGTTGGTTTGTCAGTGAATATATTGTCATTTCACTGAAATTGTGATTAGTGTTGGACATTGCTGTTTGCATTATTATCACTGATTGAAAGGACAGGACAAAAATCTATAGTTTGGTGAGTTGAAAAGGTGGCAATATAATAATAATAAGTGTAGTCAGTCAGTCAGTGAGCACTCAATGGGAGCAAGGTTTCACCCAGCAATAAGAATGTTGTTGTTGATTATAGTATAGGAATTCTTCTTGTATTACTGTTATAGTTAGTTGGTTTGTAGTGCATATAAGAAACTTACCTGCGGCGTTTCCCTGTTGAGAGTCTCTTTCTGCAATTCTAAGTCGACAAAATGACTGACTATTATAACTGCAGAGGTAGACATTATTGTGTACTTTCTATTCCCAGCTCTTTTTGTAGAACATAGTGTGTTTATTATTGGATTTATTTATGCATGCATATACAGAGCATTTTGAGGATAATTCATTTTGGTGATCTTTGCGGCGTGATGAGGCCGAATGGTTGCCCATGCTATGTGAAAAAACCCTGTCATTTTCTCAGCTAATGTACAGGCAAGAATGGATCACGATGAAATGTTAGGATTTCTATAGGTAGTTAGTTACTATGGTCTAGTCTTATCTCTGGTACACATTGTTGACTAACAATGTTTTGAATATACACAGTATAGATTTTTAAAGCGGTTCCTGACTCAAAAAGCTAGTTTTTCCCTTGGCAAATTCGTTTTTAATCTGTCATGACGTGACATAGATGCTGCTATAGTCTAAGGAGAAAAAAATTCACACGTTTTCATCCACATTTGAACAGCTTGTGTCTGTTATGATACTATTTTAGTTAACGGAACATTTATTTACATTACCGCATTGCATAATAGCAACCATGTTTGAATGGACTCGTCATTTTTATGTGTAGAGAAGACCTGACATTGTTATGCACATATAAGGAGTAGCCAAAAAACTTGTACGCAGTTGATAATTATAGTGGTTTTGTGTTGTTTTTGACAAAATAGGATAGACCAGCCATGCCGCTTATAAGGAGACCTCGAAGTCGAGGACGTGGGAATCACAGTAGTGAGGACGATGAGTCCACTCCAATTTGTAGGTGTAGAGTGCTCTATTTAGGTTCAGCAGTGCCTCATATAACAAAGGATGGTCTCCAAGGGATTCAGGAGCCATTGAAAGAGTTGTACCCAGACACGGGTCTCTCGTCTTTAAAAGGAATAGACTCATGGCTCAGTGTTTGGTCCAACGGACTTTTGCTAGAGAATGTGGATGAGAAAAACACTAAAATCACCCGTTTCTTCCCAATCGAGTCTCTGCACTATTGTGCAGCAGTTCGCAATGTTCTTGTGCCAGCCACTGGTTCGTCCAGTGAAAAAGTTCAGAAATTCCTTCCCCTTGACTCCCCATTTGCGAGACTCCCGAATCTGAATCATCCACCGTTGTTCGCCTGCATTCTGCGTCGTACTACCGGGATTAAAGTACTGGAATGCCATGCATTCATTTGCAAGCGGGAAATGGCAGCAAATGCACTAGTGCGTTGTTGCTTTCACGCCTATGCTGACTCTACATATGCAAAACAGTTGGAAAACGGTGGAACGGGCACACTGCTCTCTTCCAATGGCATGGTCAACGGATTTGCCAATGGGACAAGCAATATTTCCGCTGTGGCCACAACCAATGGGAATGGAGGTGGTACATTGTTCAAGGACTCGGATCGGCCCATACAAAGATCGGTAACACCATTGGACTCAATTGAGAAGGTCACAGGGTGGCAAGCCCTTAGTCAGAATGGAGACTCGGACATTCTAGTGGTAGGAAATAGTTCGACAGATGATGACTTGACAGATGCCCCTGTGACATCCACTCCACGAAATAACAAATACGAGTTCACTGCCGAGTTCCCAGACGAGGATGAGATCTACGACGGCGATGAGAATCACAAGGTCTGGGGTGGCACGCATAATAACAATAACAACAGCAATGGATCCACATTGCTCGGCGGGAGTAGTGGACACAATGGGACCTCGTCCTCAGAGCTTTTATACTTAGAACCAGATGGAACACTCAAGTCCGTCAAGTCACAAGGATCCAGAGTGTGCAAGCCACGCCAGTTCATTTCGCCGCCGCCTCCCCCACCGCGACCATC
>Ga0210040_10002842_pt1 | contig 24006 bp, 22 predicted proteins | sample CryGeyCG12114_NA_FD_185462 | JGI IMG/M metagenome (GOLD analysis project Ga0210040, IMG submission 185462) | Groundwater microbial communities from aquifer - Crystal Geyser CG19_WC_8/21/14_NA (SPAdes) (version 2) | ecosystem: Environmental > Aquatic > Deep subsurface > Groundwater | place: USA... | reverse complement strand
GCCGGCCGAGGTCGCTCCCGCGTACGTCTTCTTCGCCTCGCAGGAGTCCAGCTACATCACCGCCGAGATGCTCGGGGTGACCGGCGGGACCCCGACCTCGTGAAGATCACCCTCAAGCCGCTCGAGGAGCAGGTCGTCGTCGTGCTCGGTGCCTCCAGCGGCATCGGGCGGGCGACGGCCCTGCGGCTGGCCGCCCGCGGGGCCAAGCTCGTGGTGGGCGCACGGAGCGAGTCGGGCCTGGAGAGCCTGGTCGCGGAGATCACGGCCGCGGGGGGCGACGCGGTCCACCTCGTGTGCGACGCCGTCGACCCCGACCAGGTCGAGCGGCTGGCCGACCTCGCGATCGGGCACCACGGCCGGATCGACACCTGGGTCAACGCCGCCGCGGTGTCGCTCTTCGCGACGTTCGAGGACACCACCCCGGCGGAGTTCCGGCGGGTGATGGAGATCAACTACCTCGGCCAGGTGCACGGGGCGTTGGCCGCGCTGCCGCACCTGCGGGCCGCCGGTGGGGGCGCGCTGATCTCCATCTCGTCCGTCGAGAGCCGGGTGGCCCTGCCGCTGCACGCCGCGTACAGCGCCGGCAAGCACGCCGTCCAGGGCGCGATGGACAGCCTGCGCCGCGACCTGCTCGCCGACGGCGCGCCGATCTCGGTGACGACGGTGAAGCCGGGGACGATCAACACCCCCCTCTTCCCCAACTCGCGCAACAAGATGGACCGCGAGCCGAAGGGGCCGCCGCCGATCTACTCGCCCGCGGTCGTCGCGGCCTGCGTCGAGCACGCGGCCGAGCACCCCGTACGGGACCTGCTCGCCGGCGGTGCGGCCCTGCAGATGCTCACCACCGAGTTCTTCGCCCCGAAGGCGATGGACGTCCTGCTGGCCAAGGTCGCGATCCACGCCGAGACCACCCGCAGGCCGGCGCCGGACGGCTCGGCCGGCAACCTCGACGCCCCGACCTCGGACGACCGGGTGGACGGCGACCTCCACGGCCGGCCGAGCCTCTACACCTGGCTGCAGCTGCACCCGAGGGTCCGGCGCCTGGCCGTGGCCGGCGCGATCGTCAGCGCTCCGACGCTGGTGCGGCGCCTCGGTCGCCGCTGAGGAGGGCGTCGCGGGACGTCCTGCCCGCTTGGCCACCGCGTAACCTCACCGCGTGCCGGGTGAGGTCGTGAGCGAGGACCGACGGCCCGGCACGGCGTGGTCGCCGTGGCGGGCCGTCGTCGGCTTCGGCGTGGTCAGCCTGTCAGCCGACATGGTCTACGAGGGGGCCCGGTCGGTCACCGGCCCGCTCCTCGCCGCCCTGGGCGCGTCGGCGGTCCTGGTCGGGCTGGTCACCGGGGTCGGCGAGGCGATGGCGCTGCTGCTCCGGCTGGTGTCGGGCCGCTGGGCCGACCGGAGCGGTCGCTACTGGACGCTGACCATCGTCGGCTACGGCATCACGGCGGTCTGCGTCCCGGCGCTGGCGGTCACCCCGTTCCTGGGAGGTGCCGGGCTGGCGCTGGCCTGCGCACTGATCCTCGCGGAACGCACCGGCAAGGCGGTCCGCAGCCCCGCGAAGACCGCGCTGCTGGCCCACGCGGCCAGCGGCGTCGGCCTGGGGCGCGGCTTCGCGGTCCACAAGGCTCTCGACCAGACCGGGGCCGTCGCCGGTCCGCTGCTCGTGGCCGCGGTCGCCGCCCTGGCCGGAGCGCTCTGGCCGGCGCTGGCCGTGCTGGTCGTGCCCGGCGCCGCCGCCCTGGTGATCCTGGGCTGGATCCGCCGCCGCACGGGCGACCCTGAGGTCAGCCCCGTGCCCCCGCAGGCATCACCGGAGCTCGCGGCGGCGACCTCGGCCCGGACGGGCTGGTGGCGGCCCGGCGACGGGCTGCCGACCGCGTTCTGGCTCTTCGCCGCCGCAGCCGGAGCGGCCACCGCGGGGCTGGTCACGTTCGGCGTCATCTCGTTCCACCTCACGCAGGACCACGTCGTGCCGGTCTCGGCGGTCCCGCTGATCTACGCCGCCGCGATGGCCGCCGAGGCCGTCGCCGCGCTCGCGACCGGCTGGGTCTACGACCGCGTCAAGGGCCGCGTGCTGCTCGTCCTGCCCTTCCTCGTGGCCGCCGTCCCGCCGCTCGCCTTCACCGGCTCGGTGGTCGCCGTGCTCGCCGGCGTGCTCCTGTGGGGAGCGGCCATGGGCGTCCAGGACTCCACCGTGAAGGCGCTGGTCGCCGACCTCGTGCCCGCCGCGACCCGCGCCTCCGCCTACGGGATCTTCGCCGCGGTCCAGGGGGCCGCCGCGATCCTCGGCGGCGTCCTCGCCGGGACCCTGTACGAACGCTCCCTGCCCGCGCTCGTCGCCGTGGTGGCCGCGACCCAGCTGGGAGCGCTCGTCCTCCTGCTGGTCACGCTGCGCCACCTACGCGGGCAGGGACGTCCTGCTCGCCGGTGACCAGCCCCGTCCGGGCCCGGGAGCCCACCCGGAGCCACGCGCGCCGCTGACCGGTGAGCTGGCCGAGCTCGACGAGCAGCGTCATGCGCGGGAAGCTGTTCAGCAGCACCGGGTCCGGAGCCAGGCGGTCGAGCAGCCGGCTCGGACCGGAGCGCGCCCGTCCTGCCCCGCCGTCACCCGCGGCCAGCCGGAGGGCCTGCACACGCCGACGGGTCCGCGCCAGGGCGGCGAGGGTGAGCACGGCCGAGGCCAGCACCAGCACCGTCAGCGCGGCGAGGAGGCCTTCCCCGGTCCGCTGCGGGAGCCGACCCAGCAGGTCACGGAGCGGCCGGTCGACGACGTACATCGCGAAGAGGGCGAGGCCGCCCCAGCACAGCGAGTAGGCCAGGCAGACCCGACCGTGCAGGTTCAGCGACTTGTGGCTGTAGTCCCACGACACCGCGCCGAAGGTCCGATCGGTCAGCAGGCTGGCCAGGTACTCCACGACGGTGGCGACGACCGCGCCCAGCACGAAGACCGCGCTCGGCTGGGCGACGACGGGCCGCAGCAGCACCAGGAACGCGCAGCCGCCGACGCCGTACAGCGGTCGGAGCGGCAGGTAGAGCAGACCCGTCGTCGACTCCAGCACCCCGTCGCACGCGAGGAAGAAGACGCACTCGACGACGACCCCGAGGAAGGAGCAGACGAGGAAGAACCACAGGGCGAGGTAGACCGTGGTGCCGAGCACCGTCGAGGACCAGAGGCCGCTCATGCGGGCACCCGCGAGCGACGGGCCTGGACGCCGGGACCGGTGCGACGGTGGACGGCGGGACGCGCCGACGCGTGACTGGTCATGAAGCCCCCGAGGACGTGCGGATCCGTGGCGTGCCCTCAGGGCTTTCCCCGTCGGCCCGGCCGCAAACTCCGGCGCCCAGGCTCAGCGAGCGCGCGGATGGGCCTCGGCGTACACCTCGCGCAGGTGGTCGACGGTGACGAGGGTGTAGATCTGGGTGGTCGTCACCGAGGCGTGGCCCAGCAGCTCCTGCACCACCCGGACGTCGGCCCCGCCGTCGAGCAGGTGGGTGGCGAACGAGTGCCGCAGGGTGTGCGGGCTGACCTCGCCGGGCACCCCGGCCTGCTCGGCCACCCGACGCAGGACCGCGTACGCGCTCTGCCGCGACAGGCGGGCGCCTCGGGCGTTCAGCAGCAGCGCCGGCGAGCCCCGGCCCCGGCCGGACAGCGCCGGACGCCCCCGCACCAGGTACGCCTCGACGGCCCGACGGGCGTACGAGCCGAGCGGCACGACCCGCTCCTTGCTGCCCTTGCCGAGCACGCGGAGCCCGGCGAGCCCGTCCGGCGGGCCGGCACGCACCGATTCGAGAGCCCGGGTGAGGTCGTCGACGTCGAGGTCGACCACCTCGCTGATCCGCCCCCCGGTGCCGTAGAGCAGCTCCAGCAGCGCGGCGTCCCGGAGCCCCTCGGCGGTCTCGGTCGACGGCAGGTCCAGCATCAGCTGCACCTGGTCGAGCGTGAGGGCCTTGGGCAGGCGCCGCGCCGGGCGCGGCGGGTGCACGTCGGCCGCGGGGTCGGTGGCGGCCAGCCCGTCGGCCACCGCGAACCGGTGCAGGCTCCGGACCGCCACCACCGCCCGGGCGATGCTGGCCGGCGCGAGCGGCGGCTGCGCCCACGACCCGTCCGGCCCGCGCACGCCCTCGGACAGGGAGGCGGCGTACGCGCCCACGAGCGCCGGCGTCACGTCGGCGGCGTCGGTGACCCCCACGCCGGCCAGGTGGTCGGTGTACCTGGCCAGGTCTCGGCGGTAGGCCGCGAGGGTGTGCGGCGAGACGCCGCGCTCGACACCGAGGTGGTCGAGGTACGCCGTGACGAGCCCGGCCAGTCCGCTCAGGCGAGCACCTCCGACACCGCCCGGTGGGTGGTGCCCTGGGAGGCGGCGACCGGTCCGTTCGTCAGCTCCCCGTCGTGGGTGTTGAGCCCGAGCGCGAGGGCCGGGTCGCGCCGCAGCGCCTCGCGCCACCCGCGGTCGGCGAGGCTGGCCGCGTAACGGAGCGTGACGTTGGTGAGCGCGTAGGTCGAGGTGTGCGGCACAGCGCCGGGCATGTTGGCGACGCAGTAGAAGACCGAGTCGTGCACCCGGAACGTCGGGTCCGCGTGCGTCGTCGGTCGACTGTCCTCGAAGCAGCCGCCCTGGTCGATGGCGATGTCGACCAGCACGCTGCCCGGCTTCATCCGCGCGACCAGGTCGTTCGTCACGACGGTCGGCGCCTTGGCCCCGGGCACGAGCACCGCGCCCACGACGAGGTCGGCGTCGAGCACGGCCCGCTCGACCTCGAAGCTGTTCGACGCCACCGTCTTGATGTGGCCGCGGTAGAGCCGGGCGGCGTCGCGCAGCTTGTCGATGTTGAGGTCGAGCAGGGTGACCTCGGCCTGCATCCCGAGCGCGATCGTCGCGGCCTCCATGCCCGAGACCCCCGCACCGATCACGACGACCTTGGCCGGGTGCGTGCCCGGGACCCCGCCCATCAGCGTCCCGCGACCGCCCTGCGCCGCCATCAGGTGGTAGGCCCCGACCTGCGGCGCGAGCCGCCCGGCGACCTCGCTCATGGGCGCGAGCAGCGGCAGCGAGCCGTTCGGCAGCTGCACCGTCTCGTACGCGATCCCCGTGACCCCGCGGTCGAGCAGGGCCTTGGTGCACGCGCGGTTCGCGGCCAGGTGGAGGTAGGTGAAGAGCACCTGACCCGGCTGCATGCGGTCGTACTCGACCTCGAGCGGCTCCTTGACCTTGAGGATCATCTCCGCCTCGGACCAGACCGGCTCCCAGCCCTCGACGACCTTGGCCCCGGCCGCGCCGTACGCGTCGTCGGGGATCGAGGAGCCGACCCCGGCGCCGGACTGCACCAGGACCTGGTGGCCTCGGCTGGTGAGCTCGTGCACGCCCGAGGGCGTGATCGCGACCCGGCCCTCGTTGTTCTTGACCTCGGTGGGGACTCCGACCAACACAGGCGTTCTCCTGGTTCGAGACGCCTGGCCGTCCGCTCCGCGCCCCGCGTCTGTGGCACTGCTCCGACGAGGTGAGCATAGACGCGGGTGGACCCGGATGCAGCGCCCCGAGCGGCAGACCACGCCGGCCTCAGGCCAGGCCCGGTCCCGGAGCCGGTCCGGGTGGCGTCGGTCCACCGTCGAGCGCGTGGGCCCGCTGCCGGAGGTACGTGCGGACGGCTTCGTCGCCGGTCAGCGCCACGGCTCGGTCGTACGCGGCCGCGGCGTCGTCCGGGCGTCCGAGGCAGGCGAGCAGGTGCGCACGGACCGCCCACCACGGCTGGAGCTGCGCCGCGCCCGGATGGTCGAGGAGCACGTCGAGCCGCTCCAGCCCGGCGGCCGGCCCCTGCAGCCGGGCGACCACGCTCGCCGCGGCGACCTGCGCCCCGAGGGTCGGTGCCACCGCGAGCAGGGCCTCGTACAGCACCCCCAGGGCCGGCCAGTCCGTCCGCCCGGTGTGCCGGCGCGCGACGTGCACGGCGGCGATCGCGGCCTCGAGCCGGAAGCGTCCGGGCGGCTCGTGCGCCCCGGACGCGTCCGCCCGTCGCAGGTGGGACTCCCCCTGCCTGATCAGCGCGTCGTCCCACGACCGCGGGTCCTGGTCGTCGAGCGGGCGGTACGGCTCCCCCTCGTGCCGGGCGCGCGCCGCGCCGAGGGTCAGGAGCGCGGCCAGCCCCCAGGCCTCCGGCTGGTCGCGCAGCAGCTCGGCGAGGGTGACGGCGAGGAAGCGCGCCTCGCCCGCGAGCGGGCCGCGTTCCAGGACGTGGCAGCCGTACACCGCCTCGAGGACGGCCGGGAGCCGTTCGCGCAAGCCTTCGCGCGCGGGCACCACGAACGGGATCCGCGCGTCGCGGATGCGCCGCTTGGCCCGGACGAGGCGCTGCGCCATGGTCGACGTCGGGACGGCGAAGGCGGACGCGATCTGCGCCGCCTCGAAGCCGAGCACCGCCTGCAGCATCAGCGGCGTCCGGGCGCTCGCGTCGACCGCCGGGTGGGCGCAGGTGAAGAGCAGCTCGAGGCGCCGGTCGGGCAGGGCGTCGGCGTCGAGCCCGTCCGTCGGGGTGAGCGGGTCCCGCACGTCCACCACCTCCTCCAGCCGGGCCCGGCGCCGGTGGGCCGCGGAGCGCCAGGCGTCGCGCTGCCGGTTGCGGGCGACGGTCAGCAGCCACGCCTCGGGGTGGTCGGGGACGCCCGCGGTCGCCCAGGTCCGCAGCGCCTGCTCGAAGGCGTCACCGAGCGCGTCCTCGGCGAGGGCGAGGTCGCCGTTGGACGCGGCGAGCAGGGCCACGAGCCGCCCGTACGACGCACGGGCGGCTCGTTCGGCCGACGCGGCCGCCCCGTGGTCGGGGCTGCTCACCCGTTCGGGCGCCACTGCCCGCCGGCGTGGTAGAGGGCGCCCGGTCGCACCTCGACCGCCCCCCAGGCCGCCGCCGGCGCCTGCCCGGCCCACTCCAGCGCGGCGTCCAGGTCGGGCACGTCGAGGACGAACGTCCCGCCCAGCTGCTCCTTGGTGTCGGCGTACGGACCGTCCTGCACCTGCAGCGCGCCGTCACGCCTCGTGACGGTCGTCGTGGTCACCGAGGGCTGCAGCACCTCGGCGGACAGCAGCACCCCGGCCGCGTCGAGGGTCGCCGCGTAGCTGGTGAACGCGCGCTGGCCCTCCGCCATCGCCTCCGGGCCGAGCGAGTCGGCCGTCTCCTCCGGGTAGTGCAGCAGCAACGTGTAGCGCATCGTGACCTCCTGGTGCCGGGCCCCCTCCGGGCCCGTCTGCCGTGATGACGATCGTGGCCGTCCCTGATCGACAGGGCGGGCTCCTTCGCGCTGCCGGACGCCCGCTGGTCCCGCCTGGGGAGGGACGAGCCCCTGCTCGATCCCCCGCCCGAGATCGTCGGAACCCTCGTCGGCTGAGCGTGGGAGGCACGACGACCGGGCGTCTCGGGGCACGGATCGAGCAGACCTCGGCTCAGTCCGGCAGCAGACCCGCCGCGGCCAGCGCTTCCCGCGCGGGCCAGGGGGCGTCTCCCGCACGCAGCGTGGCGAAGCCGTCCCGCAGCCGTGCCGTGCCCGCCGCGAGGACGCCGCTGACCATCGTCGGGTTGTGCAGCCGGCCGTCGAGCACGGCGTCCAGCAGGTCGTCGAGCGAGGCCCAGACCGTGTCCATCTCGGCCTCCTCGCCCTCGGCCGTGAACCCGTCGGGCCGGTCGGCCGTGGCCAGGTCACGCGCCAGGTAGATCCGCAGCCCCTCGGCGATGATCCCGGGGGTGCTGAAGAGGTCGACGAGCACGTTCCAGCGACCGGCGGACAGCCCGACCTCCTCGGCGAGCTCGCGCTGCGCGGCGACCAGCGGGTCCTCCCCGGCGTGGTCGAGCAGGCCGGCCGGCGGCTCGGACAGCCGGTGCCGGACCGGGTGGCGGTACTGGCGGACGAGGACGACACGTTCGGCGTCGTCGAGGGCGATGACGCCGACCGCGCCGGGGTGGCGGAGGTACTCGCGGGTCATCTCGCCGCCGTCGGGCGTCCGGACGCGGTCCTGCGCGAACGTGGCCACCTGGCCACGCGCCAGCACCTCGGTCGACAGGACCGGCCAGGCCAGGGCCACGTCGACCAGCTCGGCGGGGGCCAGGAACACCCGGTCGGCGCCGAGCGCGTCGTCAACCGTGCTCATCGGTGCTGCTCGACGGGCAGCCGGGTGGACAGCCGCCGGTCCAGCGCGGCCTCCACGAGCCCCACGAACAAGGGGTGCGGCTTGGTCGGGCGGGACTTGAGCTCGGGGTGGGCCTGCGTGGCGACGAAGTACGGGTGCACGTCGGCCGGCAGCTCGATGAACTCCACCAGCTGGGTGTCCGGCGAGGTCCCGCTGATCACGAGGCCCGCCTCCTCGAGCTGGCCGCGGTAGGCGTTGTTCACCTCGTAGCGGTGCCGGTGCCGTTCACTGACCTGGGTCTGGCCGTACGCCTTGGCCACGACCGAGCCCGGCTGCAGCTCCGCGGGGTAGGCGCCGAGGCGCATGGTGGCACCGAGGTCGCCCTCGCCGGAGACGATGGCCACCTGCTCGGCCATCGTGGCGATCACCGGGTACGGGGTCTCGGGCGCGAACTCGCTGCTGTCGGCCCCCCCGAGGCCGGCCAGGTTCCGGGCGACCTCGATGACCATGCACTGCAGGCCGAGGCACAGGCCGAGCGTCGGGATCGAGTGCTCGCGGGCGTACTGGATCGCGCCGATCTTGCCCTCGGTGCCCCGGATGCCGAAGCCGCCCGGGATGACGATGCCGTCGACGTCGGAGAGGTGCCGCGCGGCGCCCTCGTGGGTGGCGCAGGCGTCGGAGGGCACCCAGCGGATCCCGACCTTGGCCCGGTTGGCGAAGCCGCCGGCCCGCAGCGCCTCGACCACGGAGAGGTAGGCGTCGGGCAGGTCGACGTACTTGCCGACGAGCGCGACCACGACCTCCTCGCGGGGGTGGTGGACCCGCTCCAGCAGGTCGTTCCAGCGGGTCCAGTCGACGTCGCGGAAGCGCAGGTCGAGGCGGCGGACCACGTACGCGTCGAGGCCCTCGCGGTGCAGGACCTTGGGGATGTCGTAGATGCTCGGCGCGTCGGCGCAGGCGACCACGGCCTGCTCGTCGACGTCGCACATGAGCGAGATCTTGCGCTTCACCGACTCCGGGATCTCGCGGTCGGAGCGGCACACCACGGCGTCGGGCTGGATGCCGACCTGCCGCAGCGCGGCGACCGAGTGCTGGGTCGGCTTGGTCTTGAGCTCGCCGCTCGGCCCGATGTAGGGCACCAGCGAGACGTGCAGGAAGAAGACGTTCTCCCGGCCCACGTCGTGGCGGACCTGCCGGGCGGCCTCGAGGAACGGCAGCGACTCGATGTCGCCGACCGTGCCGCCGATCTCGTGGATCACGACGTCGATCACCCGGCCGTCGGGCCCGGTGCCCCCCATGGCGAGCATGGAGTCCTTGATCTCGTTGGTGATGTGCGGGATCACCTGGACCGTGTCGCCGAGGTAGTCGCCGCGGCGTTCCTTGGCGATCACCGACGAGTAGACCTTGCCGGTGGTGATGTTGGCCTCGGCGGAGAGGTTGCGGTCGAGGAAGCGCTCGTAGTGACCGACGTCGAGGTCGGTCTCGGCCCCGTCCTCGGTCACGAACACCTCGCCGTGCTGGAACGGGTTCATCGTCCCGGGGTCCACGTTGAGGTAGGGGTCGAGCTTCTGCATCGACACGTTGAGCCCGCGCGCCACGAGCAGGCTGCCCAGGCTCGAGGCGGTCAGGCCCTTGCCGAGCGAGGAGGCGACCCCGCCGGTCACGAACAGGTGCTTGGTGAACTTCTCACGTGGTCCCACGGGCCTCCAGCCTAGGCCATGACGCGGCATCCCGGCCCCCGGCGCGATCCGGGCCGGGAGCGGACGGCGCGGACGTTCAGGCCAGCACGGCCCGCGCGGCGTCCAGGAACGCGTCGACGTACCGGTCGGGCGGGAAGTCGCCGAGGTAGTAGGTCTTGAGGCGGTGCCGCTCGGCGCGCTGCGGGTCGGCCCCGAGGAGGTCGTCGAGCACCGCGTCGAGGTTGCCGGCGTCCCCGGCGAGGACGTAGCCGCCACGCGCCACCGGCATCTCGTCGAAGAACTCCCCGACGCTGCCGCTCATGGCCGCGACGGCGAAGGGCTTCTCGGAGTAGAGGAAGTCCGGGACCACGCTCGACACGTCGGAGACGAGCGCGTCGACCGCGTTGAAGCAGTCGACGATGCTCCAGATCCGCTCGGCCTGCGCGCCGTAGACGTGCTCCGTCCCGGTCGAGGCCCGGTCCTGCGTGAGGATCGCGGTGATCTGCTCCGAGGCGGCGACCAGCTCGGGGTTGCGCCGCGTGTAGGGGTGCGGGCGGTAGACGACCGTGGCGCCACGGGCGATCAGCCCGCGCACGATCTGCGGCCCGATCGGCAGCGAGCTGTACGCGGAGTCGGCGTGCATGCCGGCCCACGTGGGTGCGTAGAGGACGCGCCGCACGGGCGTGCCCGGCGCGGCGACGACGACGTCCTCGACCTGCGGGCGTCCCACGATCTCGAAGAAGTCGGGTGCGGTGGAGATCCCGTGGGCGCTGAAGCGGTCCACGGCGGCCTGCCCGGCGACGAAGTTGCGGTCGAACATCCGGAACACGGGGTTGTAGCTCGTGGCCTTGTCGCTGTCGCCGTGGTTGAGCTGGACGTGCCGCAGGCCCGCGTAGCGGACGACGTGGACGTTGCGCAGGGCGTTGTTGACGTAGAAGACGCACCGCAGCGTGCTCACCATGACCGGGTCCAGCTCCCGCGAACCACGCCGCAGGAGCACGGGCTGGTCGGTGAGCCGCTCGGCCTCGGCGAAGCTGGCCGGGTTGCGCACGAGCACCACGTAGCGCTCGCCGAGCCGGTCCAGGTACGGGATCCAGCGCCCGATCTGGTAGCCGGTGCCCGGCTGCGCGTCCCAGTGCAGGGCGAATCGGGGGGCGTACGCGGTCAGGGTCCGGGTGAGCCGACGCTCGGCCCGGCGACGCTGCAGCACCCACAGCGCCGCGTCGACGAGGGCGGCGCCGGCGAAGACGAAGGCGGCCACGGACACCACCCACGCCGGCCAGACCGGGAGCGGCAGCAGCACCAGCGCCAGGACGAGCGCGGCCGCCACCCACCCGGTGTGGCCGACCCAGCGCGGTCGGAACCGGGCCGCCGCGCGGACGGAGAGGCCCGGGAGTCGGCTGCCGAACGGCACCGCGACCTGGGTGACGCTCGCGTACCCGATCTCCGCGACGACCGAGGCGCCGAGCAGCAGCAGGGGGAACCAGCGCGTCGCCCCGGCGTCGAGCACGGGCAGCACCGCCGCCGCGACCACGAGCAGCCGACCGACGCCACCGAGGCCCGCCGGCGGCTGCGCCACCTGCGCCACGACGGCGAGGGCGACCAGGCCCGTGACGAGGAGCCCGAGCGCGAGCACGACCACGGTGGGCGCGCCGAGCGCGGCGGCGAGCAGCGTCCCCAGCCCCAGGACCCCGAGGCCGAGGTCACCGACGCCGAGGCCCCAGGCGATGGTCGCCGGGGTCTGGTTGGCCACCCCCTCGATGGCGAACGCCGCCTGGGGCGCGCTCGTCTCCGGAGCGGGGGTCTGGGTCATGGGGGGCTCGCTGGTCTCGAGGGGGCAGGGGGTCGGACGAACGGCTCAGTCTAGGAACCGGTCGCGCTCCTGCCCGAGAGGACGTGCCGGTAGGACGAGGCCAGGCCGTCGGCCACGTCGTCCTCGTCGGGCCAGGTGGCCGCCTGGTGCAGGCCGGCGTCGGCCAGCCGGCGGCGTGCCCCGGGGTCGTCGGCGAGGTCCCGGACCGCCGACGTGGCGCCCGCCACGTCGTCCGGGTCGACCAGCACCGCGGCCTGCCCCACGAGCTCGGGGATCCCGCCGACCCGCGTCGCCACGAGCGGGACCCCGGCCAGCAGCGCCTCCTGGGCCACCAGCGCGCGGGCCTCCCACCGGGACGGGAGCAGCACGAGGTCGGCGGCGTGCAACCAGGACGCGACGTCGTCGCTCGCGCCGGCCAGGGTGACGCGGAGGTGCTCGTCGGCGACGCGGGCGGCGAGGACGTCGTGCAGCGGGCCGGCCCCGACCAGGACGTACGCCAGGTCCGGCCGGTCGAGGGTCCGCGCGGCCACGTCGAGGAGCAGGTCGAGGTTCTTCTGCGGCGCCAGCCGGGTCACCGTGAGGACCAGGACGTCGTCCCGCGCGAGCCCGAGCGCGGCCCGTCGCGCGTCCCGTGGCAGCCTCGGCACCGCCAGGGCAGGTGCCGCGACGGGCGAGAGGGCGGCCTCGCGCGCCCCGAGCTCGACCGCTCGGGCCAGCAGGTCGCTGCTCGCGGCCAGGACCAGGTCGGCGCCGCGGGCGACGACGCGCTGCAGGATGCGCCCGGCGCGGGCGCCTCCGCTGGTGTCGAGCACCGCGTTGTGCCAGGTGACCACGAGCGGCACCCGCCGCACCCGCGCGTACGGCAGGGCGAGCGCGGCGGCCTTGTAGCCGTGCGCGTGCACCAGGTCGGCGGCACCGACGCCGCGGGCGAGGGCGACGGCGTCCAGGGCGACCGCCGGCACTCCCACGTCGTGGGCGGCCAGCGTGACGCTCGAGGCGTGGACGGTGACGTCGAACCCCCGCGCCACGAGTCGCGGGGCGACGCTGGCGACGTGGCGCCCGATCCCGCCGGTGCTGGCGGTGAGGACCATCGCGATCCGTGGGTGTCCCGTGCCGGCGCGGCCGGCTTCGCCGTGGTCAGGCACGGACGGGCTCGGGCCGGTCATGGGGCTCAGCGTGCCGCAGCGCCCAGGTCGCCTCGAGCAGCGGGCGCCGGACCAGCGCGAGGACCCCGACGAACACGGCCGTGGCCAGCAGCGCCGCCGCGACCGCCAGCCCCGCGGCGGCCAGGAGCCCGGCGTCGGTGGCGAGGCGGGCCAGCACCCCGCCGGCGGCGGCGGCCGGCACCGCGGCGACGGCCCCGGCCAGGAGCGCCGGGACGACGCCCGGCCGCATCCCGCTGCGTCGGGTCAGCGCCACCCAGCCCACCACCGCCCCGAGGGCCAGGCCCAGCGAGACGCTGCCGGCGAGGGCGACGACGAGCGTCCCGGGCGGGGCGACGGCGGCGGCCACGAGGGCGGCGAGCGTCACGGTCCCCCAGGCCAGCGCGGTGGTCGTGCCGGCCGCCAGCGCCCGGTGCTGGGCCAGCAGCGTGCGGGTGGCCAGACCCATCAGGGCGAAGGCCAGCACGGCCGGGGCGAGCGCGGCGACGGGACCGGCCAGCGCACCCGTGCGCCCCGACCCCGGACCGAGCACGAAGACGCGGGCCACCGGCACGGCGGTGGCCACGAGCAGGGCCGCACCCAGCCAGGACAGGACGACCAGCGGCGGGGCGGTACGCCCCACGACGACAGCCACCGCGTGCGCCCCGTGCTCCGCCGCGGCGGCGAGCCGCGGGAACGTGAGCTGCAGGACGGGAGCCGCGAGCACCGCGTACGGGAGGAGGTAGAGGGCGTTGGCCCAGGTGAAGCGGGTCAGCGCCCCCGGGTCCGGGCTGCGCTGGGCGGCGAGGTTGACCACCAGGACGCTGACCTGCTGCAGCACCAGCCCGACCAGGCCGGCGGCCCCGATCGCCGCGACGACACGGGCGTCGCCGGGGGCGAAGCGCAGGCTCGGCCGCAGCCGCGAGCCCAGGGCGGCGAGCGGGACCGCCGTGCAGAGCGCCAGCACCACCACCCCGGCGGTGGTGCCCAGGCCCAGGGCCAGCAGCGCCGGGCGGCTCAGCAGCCCGAGGTCGCGGCCGGCGCCGGGCGCGGCGAGCCCGGCGAAGACCAGGTAGGCCGCGACCACCACGACGCTGGACAGCAGCGGCGCGGTGGCGGCGGCCAGGAAGCGCCCGTGGGCCTGCAGCACGCCCGCGCTCACCACGGCGACGCCGTAGAACCAGACCTGCGGGACGAACATCACCACGAGCGCCGCGAGCGCGGCCGTGCTGCCGGCGCAGTCCGCCTTGGCGTACGCCCGCGCGTAGAGCCCGGCGCCGAGCAGCGCCAGGACGGCGACCACCGTGAGCACGAGCAACGTCCAGCAGAGCAGGGCCGACGTCGTCCGGTCGGCCTCGTCGCGTCGACCGGCGCCCAGGTGCCGCGCGACGACGGGCACGACCACCCCGGCGAGGACGCCCCCCGCGGCGACCTCGAAGAGCACGTTGGGCAGGGCGTTGGCCGCGTTGTAGACGTCACCCAGGCAGGTGTCGCCGACGGTCTTGGAGAAGACGAGGGAACGCCCGAAGCCGACCACCCGCGCGGCAAGGGTCAGGCCCCCGACCCCGAGCAGCACCGAGCGCCGGCGGCTCACGAGCCCGTCACGCCCTGCTCCGGCCCGCCCTGCCCTGCCCCGCCCGGGGGCGTCCGCCGGCCGAGCCCGTCCAGCCAGGCCAGCACCGGCGTCCGGGCGATGACGGAAGTGAAGCTGACGCGTTCGCTGGCCGCGTTCAGCGCCACGACCACGGCCAGGGCGACCAGCCGGGTGCGCCGCCCGAGCACCCCGGCCGCGGCGGCCGCGGTGGCCGCGCCGAGCGCGTTCGCCCCGCAGTCGCCGAGCATGGAGCGGGCGCCGAGGTCGCTCGGCAGGCTCCCCGCCGCGGCTCCCAGCGCCGGCCCTCCCCCGGCCCCGACGAGGCCGGCGGCGAGCAGCACGACGGCCTTGCCCGCCCGTCCCGGCCGGAGGTCGAGCAGGTTGACCAGGTTGGCCGTGCCCGCGACCAGCGCGGTGTCGACGGCGGTGTCGACAGCGGTGTCGACCACGAGGTCCAGCGCCCCGGCGCCGCCCGGCCGGCCGCGCTGCAGCACCGCAGCCGCGGCGAGCCCGCTCAGCCCGACCCCGACGATCTTCACGGTGCCGCTGGTCACGGTCCCGCGTCGCAGCGCGGCGAGGTGCCCGCGGAACCCGCGGGCTCCGGCGTCGCCGCGCAGGTCGTCGTACGCGCCCACCAGCCCCGATCCCACGCCGGCGACGCCGACCGCGAGCACCCGGCGCGGCGGCGCCCCGAGCGCGGCCCCGACCAGGCAGCCGACGACCACCGACCCGGTCGCCACCGGGCCTTCGAGGAGGGTGACGGGCGCGCCGGCGTGGTTGGTCCGGAGCCAGCGGGCGGCCCACGACGCCTCGGCACGCCGCGCCAGGACGGCGTCCGTCACCGCCGCGGTCGTCGCAGCCGCCACGGCCGAGGCGAGGCCGGGGACCAGCCGAGCCACCACGGGTCAGCGCACCGCGGGCAGCGTGTCGTCCGCGCGGCCGAGTGCGCCGTAGTGGCCCTGCTCGCCGAGGATCTGCTCCTTGCCGGCCAGGACCGTCGTCACCACCCCGCTCGGCAGGTCCGCCACGTCCACCGTGCTGAGCTCGCTGGACGCCGGGGACGTCGTCCGGATGGCTCCGACGTCGGTGCCGTCGAGGCCGTCGCTGTTGGGCCCGGCCACCACGACGGGGATGTGGTTGGCGCTGCCGGGCTGGTCACGGATCCCCACGTCGAGCTGCACGTGCGCCTCCGTCACCTCCGTGGCCGGCACCTCGGTCGCCGTGGCCGCGGTGACGACCACGACGAGCTGGGCGGTGTCCTCGACGTCCTCGCGGACGTCGACGAGGTTGGCCGCGGCCAGCGCCCGGCCCACGGTCTTGGCGTAGCCGTCGCGCGGGTTGACCGACCGGGCGGCGATGGCGCGCGACAGGCACCAGCCGACCTTGGTCGCCGGCGACATCTCGGCGGTGAGGCCGAGGTCGAGCCCGGCGACGGCCTGGTCGACGGTGGCCGCCTGAGTCGGGTCGAACACCTCCTGGCTGACCTTCACCTGGGCGACCACCCGGCCGCCGGCCTGCGCGACGGCGTCCGACACAGCCGAGACGACGGCACCCGGAGCGTCCGGCATGACGACCAGCGCCACCCGGTCGTCGGTCATCCGGCCGGCCAGCACGAGCTGGCCGGTGCGCTGGTCGTAGGTGCTGCGGTACGCGTCGAGGTTGTCGCGGCGGGCCAGCTCGCTGCGCAGCGCGGTCACCTGGTTACGGTCCTGCTGCGCCTGGGAGAGGATCCCCTCGTCCACCGACGGGCTGAGCGAGACGCCGACCGCGATGCCGACGGCCAGCGCCAGGAAGACCGCCATCAGCGACACGATGTGGTAGCGGAAGTTGATCAACACTGCTCCCGCAGGGGGTGGACGTCGCTTCGCTCCGACGTGATCGTCATGTGAAGAGTTCCTTGATCCAGTACGCGAGGTCGCGCAGGCGCGCCATCAGCACGCTCCCGAGCGCCCCGCCGACGTCGGTCATGGCCATCGCGGTGACCAGGGCGACGACCCCCGACAGGACGAGCAGCGCGAGGTGCCAGCCCTTGACCTGGCTGCGGTAGATCCGGGAGACGCCCTTGGCGTCGACCAGCTTGGAGCCCACCCGGAGACGGGTCAGGAACGTCGACGCCATCCCCTCGCGTCCCTTGTCCAGGAACTCCACGAGCGAGTAGTGGGTGCCCACCGCGACCAGCAGCCTGGCGCCGTACGAGTCCGCGAGCAGCATGGCGGCGTCCTCGCTGGTGCCCAGCACGGGGAAGACCACGGCGCTCAGACCGAGGGCCTCGACCCGCTCCACGCCGGGGGCACGACCGTCGCGGTACGCGTGCACGACGAGCTCGGCGCCGCACTGCAGGGCGGCGTCGGAGCACGAGTCCATGTCTCCGATGATCATGTTCGGCTTGTAGCCGGCCTCCAGCAGCGCGTCCGCCCCGCCGTCGACCCCGATCAGCAGCGGCCGGTACTCCGAGATGTAGGGCCGCAGCACGTCCAGGTCGCCGCGGTAGTTGTAGCCCCGCACGACGATCAGCACGTGGCGGCCGTCGATCTGCGTGCGGATCTCGGGGACCCCCACGCCCTCGAGCAGCAGCTCCTTCTCCTCGCGGAGGTAGGTCATCGTGTTCAGGGTGAAGGCGTCGATCTGGTCGGAGAGGCCGGCCCGGGCCTGCTCGAGCTGGTCCTCCAGCACCTCGGTGGTGACGAGGGTGCCGCTGATCACGACGGCGCCCTCGGCGTCCAGCAGCCGGTCGCCGTCGACGACCAGCCGGTCGCCCTCCTGCACCAGCGTGAAGACCTGCTCCCCCACGTCGTCGATGAGCGGGATGCCGGCCTCGAGCAGGATGCTCGGTCCGAGGTTGGGGTAGCGGCCCGAGACGGAGCGGACGGCGTTGACGACCACGCCGGCGCCGGCGGTGACGAGGGCCTCGGCGCTCACCCGGTCCAGGTCGGAGTGGTGGATGATCGCGACCTCGCCAGGGTGCAGCCGCTTGGTGAGGTTCTTCGTCCGCCGGTCCACGCGGGCCACGCCACCGATCTCCGTCGGTTCGGCTCGACGGCGGAGGAGGGCGGGGAATCTCATGGCGGCGGCCATCCTCCCACGGTCACCGGACCAACGACCTGATCGCGGAGCCGAGCGGCCGGCGGCGGGCGCCCTGGCCGGGCCGGGTCAGCGGCTGCCGGAGCGAGCCGACTGCGCCAGCTCGACCAGCTCGCCGGCGTGCGCGAGGGCGGAGTCGGTGGTCTCGAGCCCGGCCATCATCCGGGCCAGCTCGACGGTGCGCTGGTCGTCGGGCAGCAGCACGACCCCGCTCGTCGTCACCTGACCGTCGTCGGCCTTGACCACGACGTAGTGCCGGTCGGCGAACGCGGCCACCTGGGCGAGGTGGGTGACGACGACCACCTGGCTGTGCCGGGCGAGCTCGGCGAGCCGGCGCCCGATCTCGACCGCCACCCGGCCGCCGACGCCGGCGTCGACCTCGTCGAAGACGAGCGTCCCGCCCGGCCGGTCGGCGGCGAGCACGACCTCCAGCGCGAGCCGGACGCGGGACAGCTCGCCGCCGGACGCCACCTTGGCCAGGCTGCGGGGCTCGCTGCCCGGGTTCGCGGCGAAGAGCAGGTCCACCGCGTCCGCGCCGTACGGGCCCGTCTCCGTCGGGGTGAGCGCGAAGGTCAGCCGGGCGTGCGGCATCGCGAGCGCGTGCAGCTCTGCGGCGACGGCCGTCGCAAAACCCTCCACCGCACCGGTGCGGAGGGCGGTGAGCCGGGCCGCCCGCACCTGCAGGTCCGCCTCCTGCTCCGCGACGGCGGCGGTCAGGTCCCCGATCCGCTCGTCGCCGCCCTCGAGCTCGGTGAGCCGCGTGACGGCCCGGGCCGACCAGGCCAGCGCGTCGTCGACGGACGGCCCGTACGAGCGCGTGAGGCCGGACAGCTGCGCGCGGCGCGCGGAGACCCAGTCGAGGCGCGCGGGATCGGCGACGAGGTCGTCGAGGTAGCGCGCGAGGTCGGAGCCGACGTCGGCCACCAGGTACGACGCCTCGGTGACGCGCTGCGCCAGCGCCTCGAGCGCGGCGTCGTCGAAGCCGGCGTCGAGGCTGCGGCGCGCGGCCGAGAGCGCGCCACCGGCGCCGCCTCCCCCGGACGGGTCGTCGGCGTCCCCCGAGAGCGCGGCCAGGGCCCCGCCGACGGCGAGCCGGAGGTCGTCGGCGTTCTGCAGCCGGGTCGACTCGGCCGCCAGGGCGACGTCCTCCCCGGGCTCGGGGGCCACGAGCTCGATCTGCTCGAGCCCGAAGCGCAGCAGCTCGATCTCACGGGCACGTTCCGCGCTCGCCGCGACGAGCGCCTCGAGCTCCGCGCTCGCCGCCCGGTGCGCCGACCAGCGCTGCCGGTACCCGGCGAGGACCTGGGCCAGCTCCGGGCCGGCGTACGCGTCGAGGAGCTCGCGCTGCCGCCCCGGTGCGGCGAGGCGGACCTGCTCGGACTGGCCGTGGATCGCGACGAGCTCGGTCGTCACCTCCGCGCAGACCGAGACCGGGACCTGCGCACCGCCCAGGAACGCGCGCGAGCGGCCGGCCGCGGTGATGTGACGTGCCACCAGCAGCTCGTCGTCGTCCAGGTCCCCGCCGGCCTCCCGGACACGTTCCGCGAGCCGGGTCGACCCGACGCCGGGAGGCACGGCGATCCGGCCCTCGACGACCGCCCGCTCGGTCCCGGAACGCACGCTGCGCGCCTCGGCCCGGTCGCCGAGGAGCAGACCGAGGCCGGTGACGATCATGGTCTTGCCGGCTCCGGTCTCGCCCGTCACGACCGTGAGGCCGGGGTGGGGTGTCACGACGGCGTCGTTGATGACGCCGAGGTCGCGGATCCGGAGCTCCTCGATCACGGGCCCACCGAGCCGTCCACGCAGCCCGCGCCGTCGTCGGCCTCGTCCGGGTCGGCCCCGGCGCCGAGGGAGACGGAACGGTCCTCGCGGAGCACGCGGTCGTCGGCCTCGCCGCGCCAGCCCTCGACCCGCAGCCCGAACTTGTTGACCAGCCGGTCGGTGAAGGGGGCCTCGGACAGCCGGGCCAGGAGCAGCTTGTGCCGGCCCTGCTGCACCTCGATCTGCAGGCCGGCGCGCAGCTCGGCGGAACGTCGCCCGTCGCACCAGACCACGCCGTCCGACTGCGACCGCTCGATGAGCTGGATGACGACGTGCGAGGTCGGGCCGAGCACGAGCGGCCGGGCGAACAGCGCGTGCGCGCTGAGGGGCACGACCAGCAGCGCGTCGACGTTCGGCCAGATCACCGGACCCCCGGCGGAGAAGGCGTACGCGGTCGAGCCCGTCGGGGTGGACAGCAGCACGCCGTCGCACGCCCAGCGTGACAGCGGGCGCCCGTCGACCTCGACGAGCACCTCGAGCACCCGCTCGCGCGAGGCCTTCTCGATGGAGACCTCGTTGACCGCGTACGACGACCAGGTCACCTGCCCGCTCGCGCAGTCGCGGAGGGCGACCTCGATGGTCGACCGTTCCTCGACGGTGTAGGAGCGGTCCACGATCCGGGTGACGATGCTGTCGATCTCCGAGGACTCCGCCTCGGCGAGGAAGCCGACGTGGCCGAGGTTGACCCCGAGCAGCGGGACGTCGGCCTCGAGCACCCACTCCGTGCCGCGCAGGATCGACCCGTCGCCGCCGAGCACGACCATCAGCTCCATGCCCAGCGTCACCTCGTCGGGCGGCTCGAGCGGCACGACCGCCGCGGCCAGCTCCGTCGGGAGGCAGTCGGCGTCGCCCTCGGGCAGCGCGCTGACGATCCCGGCCTCGAGCAGACCCCGGATCAGGCGGGTGGCCGCGGTGATCGCCGCCGGCCGACCCATGTGGGTGAGGACGGCCACGCGTCGACGCGGTCCGGGTGGGGTCGTCACCGCGTCAGCATAGGGAGGCGGGCCACGGGCTGGCCGGGCCGACGCTCGGCGTCGGCGCCAGGTGCACGAAGAACTCCTGGTTGCCGGCCGGGCCGGGCAGCCGGCTGGCGACCACCGCCTGCACGTGCCAGCCGAGCGCTGCGGCGGCGGCAGCGACGCCGTCCACCGCCTTGCGGTGGAGAGCGGGGTCCCGCACGACGCCACCCCGGTCGAGCGCGGCCCGCCCGACCTCGAACTGCGGCTTCACCATGAGCAGCCAGGTCCCGTCGGGCGCGGTGAGGACGGCGAACGCGTCCAGGAGCTTCGTCAGGGAGATGAAGGACAGGTCGGCCACGACGAGGTCGACCGGTTGGTCGTCGAGGTTCGCGAGCGTCAGGTCGCGCACGTCCGTCTGCTCGTGGACGCGGACCCGGGGGTCGTCGCGCACGGGCCCCGCGAGCTGGTTCGTGCCGACGTCCACCGCGAACACCAGGTCGGCGCCGCGTTCCAGCAGCACCTGGGTGAAGCCCCCGGTGGACGAGCCGGCGTCCAGCGCCCGGCCCGTCGGGACCAGGCCCAGGTCGTCCAGGGCGCCGGCCAGCTTGTGGGCGCCGCGGGAGACGTACGGGTCGGTCCGGGCCTCGAGGCGATCGGTCTCGGCGACGAGCTCCGAGGCGCGGACGGCGGTCCGTCCCTGCAGGGTCACCTCACCGGCGCGGATGAGCTCCTGGGCCTGGCCGCGCGAGCGGGCCAGGCCACGTTCCACCAGGGCGCGGTCCAGCCGGACCGGGGCCGTCTCCGGAGGGCTCGGGGGGGACGTCCCGTCCGGTGCCGGATCCGGGGTCATGGCCTGGGGGTGGACAGCGGGGTGGAGGGCGACCGGACGTCCGCCGTCGGCTCCACGGGCGTGCGGAGCACCTCCTGCAGCGTGCTGTGGGCCGCGGACAACCGTTCCGCGTGCTGGTCGACGGGTGTCTCCGCCAGATCGTCCACCCCTCGCAACGCCTCGTCCACCCGGGGATCGCCGGTCTCGGGGGCGCTCACCGCCGGACCCCGGCTGCTCCGGTCTCGTCACCCAGCAGGTCGGGTGCGTCGGGCAGGCCGAGGTCCTCGGCCACGTCGATCTCGTCGGTGAGGTCCTGCTCGACCTCCGGCGAGTCGGCCTCCAGGGTCGCGACCCTCAGCTGCAGGTCGTCCAGCTCCAGGCGTACGACGTCGAGCTCGAGCTCGGCCTCGCCCAGCCGGTCGCGCATCTCGCGCAGCTCGGTCGCCGGCACGAGCCCCAGCCGGGCGGCCACCCGTCCGACCTCGGCGGCGACGAGCTGTTCGAAGAGCTCGCGGTTGGCTCGGCTCGCCTGCCCGACCTCCTCGGCCAGCTGGGCGAACCCGGCGAACACGGACCGGTAGGCAGGCATGGCGCGAGTCTAAGTCGCGGACACCGCCAGAGCCGGAAGCACGGCGCCGAGGTCGAGCGGGTGCCCCGCGTCCTGCGCCTGCCAGGCGAGGTGCGCCGCGGCCCAGGTCGCCGCCACGCGGTCCGCGACGCCGGTAGGAGCCTCGCCGTCCAGCACCAGCCCGGAGTCCACGACCCGCGCGGTGACGGAGCCGCACCGTGCGGTGTCGTGCGTGAGCTCCACCTCGAGCACAGGCCGCAGCAGCGCTCCCACGTCGTAGCCGAGGTGGGTGGGTCGGGACCCCTTCGACGCGGTCAGCAGGTCGGCTGCGCCGTGCGACCCCGTCAGCACCAGCATCCCGTCCAGCCCGGCGTTGACCGCTCCCGCGATGTCGGTGTCGAGGCGGTCGCCCACGAACAGCGGGCGGCTCGCCCCGAGGCGCGCCACGGTCACGTCGAGCAGGGGGCGGTAGGGCTTGCCGGCCACCTCGGGGTCGATCGGCACCGCCACCCGGACCGCGGCCACAGCCGCACCGTTGCCGGGCACCAGGCCACGGTCGGTCGGCCGGGTGGGGTCGTCGTTGGTCGCCACCCAGCGGGCGCCGTGGTGGATCGCGACGGTCGCCTCGATGAGGTCCTGCCAGGTGAGGTCGACGCCGTAGCCCTGCAGCACCGCGACAGGCTCGTCGTCGGCCGAGCCGACCCCGGTCAGCCCGACCTCGGCCAGGGCCTGGCGGACACCGTCGCCACCGACGGCCAGCACCTTCGCCCCGGCGGGCAGGTCCCGGCGCAGCAGCTGGGCACCCGCCTGCGCCGACGTGACGACGTCAGCCGTACCCGCCGGGATGCCGAGCTCGGTCAGGTGCGCCGCCACCGCCTCGGGCGTGCGGGCCGCGTTGTTCGTCACGAACCCCACGGGCACCTCCCGCTCCCGCAGCGCGGCGATGGCGGGTGGCGCACCGGGGACGGCGACCGGACCGAGGTAGACGACCCCGTCCAGGTCGAAGAGGACACCGTCGTAGGCGTCGACCAGCGCCGCCACCTCAGTCGTGCTCCGGCTCACGTCCGGCCGACGAGCCGGACGCCTCGTCGTCGGCCCGGGCCTGGTCCTCCGGCTCGTCGTCCAGGTCACCGTCCTCGTCGTCCAGGTGGTCGCCGCGGTCGTCGTCCGTGCCGACCCGCGCGACGTCCTCCGGGTCGTCCTCCGGGTCGTCCTCCGCGTCGTCACCCGTGTCGTCACCCGTGTCGTCGACCGAGTCGTCCTCGTCGAGGTCGCCCACGTCGAGGGTCACACCGTCGAGCTCCTCGAGCCGCTGCAGGGCGTCGGTCAGCTGCTCCGGGTCGCGCTTCGCGGCCTCGGCGAACATCCGCCGCGCCTCGTCCGCCTGGCCGGTCTCCAGCAGCGCGTCGGCGTAGGCGTACCGCAGCCGGGCGGCCGCCTGGTGCTCGAGCTCCACGGCCTGCGCCGCTGCGCCGCGCGTCAGAGCCGGTCCCGTGCGGCGGGGCGGCGGAGAGGTCACCGCCTCGCGCAGCATCCGCACCGCCTCGGCCTGCTGGCCGAGGTCGGCGCGCGCGCCCGCGGCGACGATCGTCATCTCCGTGCGCAGCGCCGGCTCCAGGTCGAGCTCGACCGACTCGCGCGCCAGGGTCAGCGCGTTCTGGGGACGGCCGAGCGCACGTTCGCAGTCGGCCATCACGGGCAGGTAGTCCGACGACCCGGTCATCCGGCGCAGGGCCCGGAACTCCGACAGGGCCGCTGCCCACTCCCCCGCGGCGTACGCGGTCTCGGCGGCCGCCTCACGGACGACGGGGAGGCGCGCGGCGCGTCGGCGGGCCGCCTCGGCGTGGGCGTACGCCAGCTCGGGGTCGGTGTCGATCAGGTTCCCCGCCGTCACCAGGTGACCGGCGACGATCTCCTCGAGCTCCTTGGGCAGGCTGCGCAGCTCGGCGCGCACGGCCCGGTGGAGCGTCGAGAGGTCGACGCCTTCGGGGACGTGGGGTTCGTCGGGCCGGGCCGCCAAGCCGGGCCGGGGCGGCGGACGATCACCGCGACCACCGCGAGAGTCGCCACCCCGGTCGCTGAAGCTCCGCGGACCGGAACCACGCGAGTCGGAACCGCCTCGAGGACCGGAGGCACGGGAGTCAGAGCCGCGGGAGTCGTAGCTGCGTGGACCAGAACCACGGGAGTCCGACCCACGGGAGTCGTAGCTGCGCGGACCCGCATCCCTGGACCCAGAACCGCCGCGCGAGTCGGAACCACGGGAGTCGGACCCGCGAGAGCCAGACCCCCGCGACTCGTAGCTACGCGGACCAGAACCACGCGAGTCGGACCCACGGGAGTCAGAACCACGCGACTCAGACCCACGCGATTCGTAGCTGCGCGGACCAGAACCACGCGAGTCAGACCCAC
>Ga0210040_10002841_pt1 | contig 24011 bp, 23 predicted proteins | sample CryGeyCG12114_NA_FD_185462 | JGI IMG/M metagenome (GOLD analysis project Ga0210040, IMG submission 185462) | Groundwater microbial communities from aquifer - Crystal Geyser CG19_WC_8/21/14_NA (SPAdes) (version 2) | ecosystem: Environmental > Aquatic > Deep subsurface > Groundwater | place: USA... | reverse complement strand
ATGACAGGGATGCAACCTTTAGGGATTTATGATGAGATTATGACAGGGACGCAACCTACAAGGATTTATGATGAGATTATGACAGGGATGCAACCTTTAGGGATTTATGATGAGATTATGACAGGGATGCAACCTTTAGGGATTTATGATGAGATTATGACAGGGACGCAACCTACAAGGATTTATGATGAGATTATGACAGGGATGCAACCTTTAGGGATTTATGATGAGATTATGACAGGGACGCAACCTACAAGGATTTAGCATGATATTTCGACAGGGACGCAACCTACAAGGATTTAGCATGGTATTTCGACAGGAACGCAACCTACAAGGATTTAGCATGATATTTCGACAGGGACGCAACCTACAAGGATTTAGCATGGTATTTCGACAGGAACGCAACCTACAAGGATTTAGCATGGGATTTCGACAGGGACGCAACCTACAAGGATTTAGCATAGTATTTCGACAGGGACGCAACCTACAAGGATTTAGCATGAAATTTTTACAGGGACGCAACCGACAGGATTTAGCATGGGATTTTGATACGGGCGCAACCTACAAGGATTTAGCATGGGATTTTGACAGGGACGCAACCTACAAGGATTTAGCATGGGATTTTGATACGGGCGCAACCTACAAAGATTTAGCATGGGATTTTGACAGGGACGTAACCTACAAGGATTTAGCATGAGATTTTGACAGGGACGCAACCTACAAAGATTTAGCATGGGATTTCGGCAGGGACGCAACCTACAAGGATTTAGCATGGGATTTAGACAGGAACGCAACCAACAAGGATTTAGCATGGGATTTTACAGGGACGCAACCTACAAGGATTTAGCATGGTATTTATTTCGACAGGAACGCAACCTAAAAATATTTAGCATGAGATTTTGACAGGGACGCAACATAAAATGCACACTTAACAGGACCAGTCCATCCTAAAATCTATACTAAACAGACTTGTCCATGCTGATAACCCTACTGTACAGGCTTGTCAATGCTAAAAACCCTACTGTACAGGCTTGTCCATGCTGAAAACCCTACTGTACAGGCTTGTCCATGCTGAATTGATTCGGAAAAGCAGAATTTTTTTTGACGAGCCCTGCCTATCGGCCAGGTTTGTTTTATCTAGTGCATTTCCAGATTGTAATTTTGGGAAGTGATTTCCTGGAAGCGATTTTAGGGTGGTAAAATCTACCCTATCCACCCCCGTAGCTCAGGTCTGTAAGCTATTTGCACAGCCAGTTGTTCATTGGTGCAACTTCAACTATGAATGTTTTCAGTGTTCTGCGATGCTCACTTTACTTACTTGCTTTTGGGTTTACAAACATTCAAATGATCCACATCTAAAGGATAGAAGTCCCCAAATCCGGGATCTGTAGATACGAAATATAGATTTTAACATAAATATATAATAATAGGATTCATGACAAATGCATACAAATATACCACAAGATTCGAAAGACACCAATTTGAACTTGAGACCAATGGCACTAAGAGTTTCCCTGGACTCCGCAAAAGTGATGATCCTGTAGTTGGATTTTTGCTGCAGTTTTGTGAAATTGTACTGCAGTTGGGAAAGCTCACGTGAGTCTGTCCGTACAATAATAAACAAACATGCACTGAATTGTGGACCTAAACATGTACAGATGTACAGTCGGTGAAGAATAATTTGTTGATAGTGCCGTACCACTGCTCAACTCTGTGACTTCTAGCGTGGGCAATAGAAGCATTTTGCCTGTCACATTCATAGCCGCAATTTGGGAGCCCCTATGAGGGACGCTGCAGAACACGACCCCTTTCGTACTCTCACTGATCCTCTTCTCCTCTGCGTTTTCACTCACTTCCGCTGGAAACAAAATCATACCAACAATTATTACACAATCGAGACTAGTAAATTCTCTACACAAACTAGCTTATCGAGTACGCACACAAACATAGGAGATTCTTGACTATGAGCCCTCCCATAGAATGAGTGACCCAGATCACTGGCCGTTTCCCAATCCCAGCGGCTTTCAACTTTTTCAACAGTGACTGACTTCTGTCAAATAGGCTTCGACTGAAACCAGCAAAAAATACCCAAACATAGTGACCCAACAAGACGTGTAAACATATACAATGGGTCCATGGGAACTTACTCCAAACATTCGACAGGACAAACGGACCACCAATGAGTGACGAAACTGTCATAGTCTACAGCCAGAATTCGAGCATTTGGGCAATCATAAGGGAGCCAATCCCGGGGCCAACATTGCGTCGGATCCGATGGGATTCGTGTGGGATCTACTATTACCGTCTCATCCGTGTACTCACATTTCCCATCAGGAGTGCATCTTCGTACTCGGGGGGTCACATCTTCATCTATTCAAACACAGAAATAATCCCAGTCTTCAGAGAATAAAAAAATCCTAGTTTTTCTTCTGGTTTTCAAAAAATCATTAAGAGATAAGGAATGCATGCAAATGTTGGGAATATTAGAAGGTTGATTGGATGTCATTATTTGTTTATTTCGAGCTTTCGAGTCTTTACCGTAATCTTTATCAAGGATGCAATAAAAAGCACATGCAAATTAGGCTTTCCATCATAGATAATCCTATCGATCTCGAGTAGTTCATGTAGAAAGAGCCTACATTTCCAATATGAAGTTAATGGTACAATTGTACGGAGTTAACAAGATGACGAGCCAAATTATGATATGCACAAAAGTAAAATCAGTCTATACTACACTGTTATCATGTCTCTAACAATTTTGGCTATGGAGATTTGATAAATTTACCAAATGTAATTTAATTATCTAAATTTAGCAAATATTTACTGACCAGGATTTGTGACGAGGCGGGGATAGTAGGGAATAGGGATCTTGCTACGTAGAGCGAGCAGTTTATTTTTCCACACAGTGAGTCGACTGTCTGATGTGGCAGGCACTTCTTGTTCCACTGGTCGGGATTCATTCTCCAATGCTGTGTGTGAAGAAAAGATGAGCCCTTTGGAGCCAACAAACAAGAATCCTTTAGCTAGTTACTCAGCCAGTTACTTACTTGAGTCGGCTCCATCACTGCGTCTCCACGTCCTACAAGCACCGCCCAAAAGTCCATGCACAAAGACCACATCGTAGTCATGCAGGGACTCCTCTGTCCGGTAATCCGGATGAATTTGGTACACTCCAGGCTCCAGAATGGGTGTTCCGTAGTCCCTGTCCAGATTATGGAGGGCTCGTCGGGCAGGCAACGCGATTTTTAAGTCTTCCTCGTGAGACCACTCTGCCAGCAGTCGCAAGCACCCTACGCAATCAAACAGTACAGTACCAACAAGCTGGTATTTTGGATCCTTACGTATTAAACAGCAAACCGTTATTTAGGTAGTCACTAGTAAGTTAGTTACCAGTGGATCGAATGGGCTTGGCTGAAAGGGAGTCACACGATAAGTTGGCCAGGATTTTTACGATCAGAAATTTAAGGTCGAAATCCTCCTTGTGCTTTTCATTGATCACCATGAGCAGATCTAAGATTCCATTGTCGATGAGTACTGCAAAAAGAAACCAACATTTTCAACTATTAAATTCAATAAAATAATGAGAGAGGTCAACGTTGATAGTTATGATAGTGAGAGATAAATGTGTACTGAATGGTTACCAACTTTTGATTTGCTCGGAGATCCTAGAGTGACTGAGAACAGCTTGCAAGCACAAAAATAAGAACTGCTCCTCGGACATGGTCTTTTTGGGAATTATTGACATGTGTAGTTCGGACTCGAAGCCAGTGTGGAAATCCTATGCAATTGTCCCATAAGGATCATAGATTATCATGTTGAATTGATACTTGATTTCTAATGGTATTTTGGTAGCAAATTATAGACTCACCATGCAGTCATACTGCTCAGCATTAGGACGGTAGCTCTTGAGTGCCGTTTTAATATAATCATTGAGACATTGATGAACATGACCACTGTGCAGTTTGCCCAGTAGTTCTTGAAATTTAGTAGCAAAACAGATCTGTTTCATGGGCTTTCGGGCCAAAGACGGGGCTTTGATGAGCCGAGGGTCACAACAACTATGTGCCAAAGCCACGCACAACTCAGGGTTCAAATTCAACGCCAACTGATGACATTCCGTGTCTAAGACACCAAAGTCTTTTTATAAAATCTCACTTACTAATAAATATTTTTCGGAGGAATTGCATGCTCGCAATAACTAAATGTTATAGAATATGTAATTCATACAATATTGTCATTGTACATGGTACTACTGAATAATGAATACTGAATGTCATGTGTAATGTAGCAGTTAGCTAGTTAGCTAGCCACAGAAGGGAATGCAATTGTATGCATGCACTGTTTTTGTACATACTTTTGTAATATTTATAAAGTTTGTGATTAGTAATGGTTGCATTATGCAAATTAGTTAGGTTCTATACATGCAACTGGAAAATTACAATGAGGGCTGACTATCCTGTAGTCGTTCTTTCAGTCGTATTCCAGTAGAGATTCACTAGGTGATTTTAGTTTAATTAATTTAATTTTTAATTTTTACACTGTCTTGTATGGTTTACTTTTGTGTTTTTTTAAACAAAACTCAAGTTGTTAATAATATTAATTGCCGGTTTATACTTTCTCAAGCACCTCTCGCCTCTCTGTCTACCACACACATTTGCAATCTGCTTCTGCACTACACTTGTGTTACTTGTATATACGTATCTCATCCCTACATTCATCCCACCCATCCCACAATATTAGCTAATCAAGTAACATACCGCCAAGATGGGACAACTCGGCCAGCTTTTCAATAGCCGTCTCTCGGACAATGATGTCTTCACTGTGAGTTTCCTCCACTAGAGCCCACGCGGTTGGACAAGAATAGACCATCATTTTGGGCCATATTGGCAGCAAATGTTGCTTCAAAAATATATGAAGCTCCTCTATGGTCACGAGAAATAGACAATTTAGCAACCAGTTGGTATAAAAGTAATGCAACAAATGAATGGAAAATATATTATGTCAATTATAGGAACCAGGATCAGAGGGATACAGGAGCACATTATTTTCTGGGTAAAATAAATCTTTGGATGATCGAAACGTGTTCAAATGTTTGTGCAGACGGTTCACTCCATATCCAACAGCCCTGTGTCACACAGTCATACGTGGGTTGTGAATTATAGTTCCAGTGAAAGCAACTATAGAGCACGACTACAGTCTACAATGAACACGACAACCTTACCCGACAAAGAAGACGACAGAATTATAAAGGACCGCTTTAAATCGTCGGTGGTTGTAGTTATTCTCCGAGTTGTCTGAAATTCCAACAATCGAGTCAAAGAATTTGTGACCAAAATAATGGGATTCAGTAGGGACGAAATAATTCACCTATACCTTGATGAAATGATAGAAAGCGTGGTTTGATTGAATTTTCGAATCCCGTATAATGATTGCGACGTATCAAGAATGCATTGAAAAGTAGACGAAGCTCAGTTTTGGACCAAATGAGTTGCGAAAGTCTTTTAATTTTGACCATCCCGATGATTTATAATCCTTCCCTTTTGTGGCTCCACTCGTAAGATTGAATAGAACATTTACTACCTCAGCTTGCTAATGTGTTTTCGGGTAAATTAAATAATCATTACACGCATTGCCTAGATAACCGGACCAGAATACTAAATTGTCAACAGTTAAGTTAATAATTAAATGACTACAAATTGGACTCAATAATTGAATTCACTGAATGTAAGTTTGTTTTTGTTGTTTGTTAAGTTTGTTTATCTATGAGATTGGTTTAAATTTGGTTTTACGTTCCCGCCTTTCCTTTATCATTTCAAATATTCAAATTGGTTTAGAGCGGGAATAGGGAGCTACATAATAACCCGCAGACAGAAACAGTAGGAGTACACCCGAGGTCGTGTAAACTCGTACATTTCTACGTGCGTAAATCTCCCAGCCAATCAGATCCGTAAGAAGAAGTTGGAAGTCTGCTCTGATTGGCTGGAAGATTTACGCACGTAGAAATGTACGAGTTTATGCGGCTTCGGGTGTACCCTTAGTGTATAGCAGCTGCTGCAGCACATATAAGTAGAAGATACAAGTATAGAAGAACTAGAAACCTATAATCTATAATATGCTCGCAGCTACTGGCAGATAGTTTTTGTTGTCTGTTTTTGTTGGTATTAAATGGTGAGCCATTGGCCAGATGAATCATTCATGGCTCTGGCTCATGGGCTATGAATAGGAAATAGGAATGATGAGGTAAGTGTCTTTCTTTGTATTATTATTTATTGAACCCTTCATGTGTCCAGTGGATGAACTCATGACTGCATCTGGATATCTGGAATCTCTGGAGTAAGTCAAGATTGTTAAGACGTTTTCTGGACGATTTTCTAGGCAGTCCATCTAGATGCCTGCCTGCGTGGACTACATAGTTTAAACTCCAAGAAATTAACGACAAGAACCTGAAGCATGTACCTGTAGATCCTGGTCACTTGTCTTCATCGACTGAATCTCACTCTACAATTGTTATAGATCAATCTAAACAACTGACAACTGATCTCCGCTCATCAAGTTCTCCCAGAAATAATGAAGAAATCTTCTTTGTCCATGAGCTTTCGCAGGTATAGTCCTCTGCAAAGTCACTTTAGCTTATGCTTATGATATTAAATTCATGGACCAAGTTCATTATTCAAGACATTCGAATAGGACCGTTGTGATGAACGTGAACTCAGCTTCTATACTCCCTGATTGTCCCTGAATCCCTATTCCCTATTCCCTAGCCTGTCTGCCTATCTGTAACTAGTAAGAGTAGTTATACTTTAACCTTGACGATTTGTTGTGCTTTTGACAGAGGGAGTGCGAAACTGCGAGTGATCGGCAAAAACCACAGTACCCTGCACATGCTGCTGTGGCAAGCAGGGGAAGTGAGTCGCATGCTCAGTGCAGCGGGGGAGGCTCAGAAGACTCTTTTCCAGGACTTGGCTGCTTGGGCTTCATCGGAGAATCGCGCGCTTAGTGATGTGTCGGCCTGTGTGGCCGAACTGACGAGTTTGTACGCTGGCACTCAAGTCCAGCTGGCCAGTGCGTACAAAGCGTTTCGCAAGGACATTAGTCTCATTCTGGAAGGGGAAACTCGCTGTGATGCGGCCCAGAAAAAACTTCAGGAGGCCGAACATAAGCGGCTCAAGTTGAGGAGACAAGTTCGTGGATGTGATCTTTATCGAGAAAATCTATCATATCTATATTGGCCTACTTTAGTCTGTCTGTCTCTATGCACGGAATTTCAGAATTAAAATAACGCTATCTTTATCTACAGTTAATTGGCAATTGGCAATGACTACATTTTGCTGGTTGCTGTACTAACGAAAAAACGTTCATTTTAATTTAAGACACGTGTTTTTGAATCAGTTTGTTGATTTTAAGGGAATATACAGCTTTGGTTGCCACAGTTTTTGAATAATTTTGCAATTTAGGTGAAACAATTTTTGAGCTTTGAATTTTCACGAAAACGAACGTTTGAGTAGAGTTAATTTGAGTGTTTTAATAGTTAAAGTAATCAGGTTGTATGATTTAAAGCAACAGACTGTCGTCATCGAAAGTCGAAATTGAACAGACCGACGCTATTCAGATTGTCCGTCTGTGTCAAGCCAATACAACCGTTTATTATTCTTGGAATGGGAATATTATTCATGGCATAATGTCATAGATTTCAAATTTCATGATCATGTTTTGATCATTTATTACGGTATTTTTTCCTGTAGGGTTCCATTTTTACCGTAACTAACGGGCAATACTGCATAAAAAAATTTGGGCCTTAGAATTGAAAATATTTTCGAGTTAAGGTTTGTGAAAATAAATTCAAACACAAATACACTCATAAATGCTTAATTTCAGTAATTTGGTCAATTTTGGCAGCGTGTAAATCTGAATTTGGAAAATAGGAGAAGCATTATTGCAGGGGCTTCGCTTCCGCTTTTTAAAGTCAATAGCCCATTGTATACAATAACTTTATTCAAGAAATTATCTTGACTAGCCGGGCCCACTGGCTTTTAGCCAGACTCACTCTTCAAAGCAAAATTTAAAATCTGCAAAATTTTCAATGATCCAATTTTTTGACGCGTGGCAACTTTCTAGAATGTGATAAACAACAACTCTATAGCGAATAGCGAGTCAGTTTTACTATTCTACTTTTTTGTTTATCATATTCTAGAAAGTTGCCATGCGTCCAAAAATTTGTGGATCATTGAAAATTTTGCGGATTTTAAATTTTGCTTGCAAGAGTGAATCTGCGGCTAAAAGCCAGTGGGCCCGGCTATCACAGTTAGTGGCTGTTCAAAAGAAATATGATCAATACTACTGACGTGTTCTGTGCTTTCAGATGCTAAGGCTGAAAAGTAAGCGTCAAGTAAGCGGAGAAAGTCCCGCCGGTAAAGACATGATTTCCATTGAGACTGCATTGGCTGAGGCGGAGCGGGGCGCTGAGCGAGCTCATATGGACGGTAAGTAACTCCCGCTAATTGCTGGCTTTCCTTCATCAGTATATTCAAATCTTACTTACTTTTCTTCCTTGCAGCATGTGAAGTGAGCCGTGAGCAAGAAGCCGTCAAACTGGTGGTCATGCGATCCGCGCTCTCTAAAGTCTTCTCCAGTCACGCGGACCGCACCCAGGAACAGAACGAAATCTCCCGAGGGGTAGAGGCTGTGATTCGAGAACTACCAGAACCACCTGCGCCCGGGGATCCGCTCAGTGCTCTTCGGTACACGGGCTTCGACACGACCAAGGCTATAGTGGACCGTGTAAAAGGGAATCTTCCCCAAGAAGAAATGTCCAGGGGTCGAACTGGTCGCCACAGGATCAGGGCTTCATCCACTCCCAATAATTCGGCCATCTGGAGTGGAGATCTTCATCCATCTGCCCCTTCCTCGGCAAGTATCATTGTCTCTCCCCAGAATCATGAACCTCCCCCTCCTTACAATAATGTGAATCTCATCAGGTACCATGTCGGTTTGTGTATTGTGTAGTATATTGTTACTTTGTCACACAGACAATAAGCTGAATTTGTTGTTATTTGGGGCACAGGAGCTGTTGCGTGTCCGGAACTAGTCCGCAGGGAGATGTCGAAAGCCCACGAAGAATGGGATTCTATACCCCTACAGGGACTGCATCCAATTCAGTTTCACCCACTACTTCTCATCCTAATCACTACTGAAGCTCCCAATTAGTATGTCCCTGTCCACTTTGTTGGTCCATTGGCTAGTCCCGAAATAGTAGATTACCCTATCTTTTGATTAATCCATCCAACATATTATGAACAAAAACATTCAACCCTCTCCCAACTCGAGGACGCAATGCAATAGATTTGAAAAATCCTCCTGTGAAATTAATTTTTTGAGCTGTGGCAATCTATTAAACAGGTGTGGAACCCATCATTGTCCGCCACTGAATCTCATGGTAACTTACTTACCTATAGCTGTGAATTGATTCATGACGAAACTATAATAGACAGAGTATCTTCTTTAATATGATGGAAATTATTAGATTCTTCTATTTATGAGGTCAACCAAACATGAATGCCTGTATTTGTATTATAAATAATGTCGAAATGGGCTTAACATTATTTGAATAGCAGGATTATTGTGAGTGAACATTAAGGTACTCTGTATCTGTGACCATTGCATCCTGTATGGCTATTGACTGTATAATATGTGATCTGTGTAATCATCTATAGGCCTCCAGGCATTTGCAAATAAAGGAATATGTGGCTTATTTGAAGAAATCGAGTGATGAATCAGTTGGATTTTTAGTACCACTTATTATTGACTACTGATTATCCGTCATAGTTCCACATTTTTAAAACCAAATAGTGTTCTCAACATGGCATTTTTGTGAGATCTAACAAGTTTGTATGAAATTCGGGTTTCATCCAATTTTATTATTTTTGTCTTTCTGTCTGCTGAGCTTGCTATTTAGACAGCTACTTAGTAGTAATATACTCACTACTCACAAAATAAAATCAATAGGTGCTCCCAACTCCTTTTTTCTGAGTTTTATAATATTTAATACTATACACACTACACACAATATACACAGACTTGAAGGCAAGGGTATATTCTGGTACATCGACGAAATAGTATATGAACTGATTTTTCGAAATCACCGACTGTATAGGGGTTCATTTATGTGGCTTGGTGAGAGAGATCCTCAGACACAGGGAGCTACGAGATACAATTTTTTTCGAAAAATTTCAAACGTTCTTTTTTCTTCTGAGATGAGATATCCGTGATACAAACCATCCAAAGAGCGAGGATCTACGATTTTTTCGAAAAGTTTCAAATGTTGTTTCACTCTCTGTCTGAGATGGGATGCATATATCCATGAGTTTTGCTCCATTGAAACTGCTTCAAAAGCTTACACCATTTTGTAATAGACTATACAATTGTTAATAGTATCTCACGAAAATAAAAACGATGAAAAAATAGCGTAGATGAGAATGAACCCTGTCCACCCACGTAGTTCAGATGAGAACAACACAAAGGATGAGAACTACACTACATATAGAAATATAGAATAAACATTTTGTAACCAACGAAAGGATGGAAGAATGAAAAGAGAAAGAAGTAACTTGACACACACTTGAGCCGCTTGAGCGTATATACAAAACAAGGGGATGGGATATCTGGGGACTCATGCAGAGTTTAACTCTTGCGAGTCTCCTTGGACAACATCCGTTTGTAGAGTTTGGAGGCAGTCACTTCTTCGGGACGCGCAGCTTTAGGGACAGCTCCGGAGGGCTTGTGATGACCTCGTTTCTTAGTGAAACTCTCTTCGGATCGCATCATCTCATCATCAAAGGAGATATCAGGCGTTCGCTCCCTTTTGGGCTCCACTTTGGCTTCCTCTTCTTCCCCTGGAGGCGGGCATGGACGCATGTTTCTGCTCTCTGTTTGTGAAACAACCTTTTTTAGAAAGAATGTGAAAGAACCTACATGCCCCTGAAGAATTCGGCGAGTGCAACTTACGTATGCGTTGGTCCTCCTCCATTTGCTTCTGAAGACGCACCCGCAGCTCATGGTCAAAAGTGGAGTGGAGCATGAGAGCCATTGCTCCAGCCCGGTTCGTCAGAGCTGCCCGTTGCTGTCTTTCTGTTTCCATCAGCTCGTCCAATCGGAGCCACTGCAAACACACACAAATAATAGGTAGCACAATTCAGCTACTACTTGGTTCTGAGTTCTGACTGCACTGACTGCCTGACTCACTGCACAATGTAGACGGACAGGAAGAACTTACTTGTCGAACCCGCTCCAAGTCGATCCCAGCACGTCGGACTTTCTCCCAACTGAAATGCCGATTGCATCGCTTCTTGGCCTGCAAACACATTTTCCGCTTTTCGAATGGCGTATCTAAATCCTCTTCTACGGCACATCCACAAACCTACCCAAAAAATAGACATTCAAAATAAGCACGTCCATTTTCATGTGCCAATCTATTCACCTCTATTTTACAGCATGATTGATTATGCATTTTATTGTGCCAGCTAGTTCTATGCCTGTACGAATCACGAATAACACTAATCTTAAGAAAAAATCACTAAGGATATTAGATAGGCAGCAATTACCGTCCAACTTATATTGCTAACTTACCACTAGCTCAGAAATAGGTTATTTTAGCTGTGTTTGATCAACAGCACTAAAAGTGTGGCTAAAAAAAGTATGCAAAATAGAGATTATCATATTATGTTTCAAACTGCTGATTAGTAGCGACTATAACAACACGAATGTCTATGCTGTACTCATGGACGCCTCCAAGGCGTTCCATAATGTTTTGCATGCTAAACTGTGCAATAATCTGTTGGGTCGGGTTACTATAATGGGAATGTTCAAATGCTGCGTGCTTTTTAAACATTTAAGTCAAAAATCAAAATCAGAACTTTCAAGTAAAACGGGGTTTAGTTCGTCTTTAAACATCCATAAATCAGTGCAAGAGGGTGGACTTTGGTCTCTGGTTTAAAAAATGTATACTGATAAGTGATAATTAAGATTTGAACCTAACTGACTGAGTTGTCTTGGATGATGAGGCTAATGTTAATAATAAGTGACTAATAAAGATTGTTCAAGAAACTATTTAAAGTTTCGACGTGGTGTTAGTCTTCCCTTCCTGTAAAATTGCCATACATAGTTTCAGTAAGATGAGAAAAGGTTTGTACTTTTCATTACTAAGCACGGTTAGGTTGAAATCTTTTGTAGTTATGCAAATCTATTTTGTAAGGAATCCGTGAATTTTCCGTGTTCATGAAAACCATTACTATCACTGCTTTAAAAAATATATATCAACTATGTAATGCAATAAACACTCCACAAATACATGTATATTAATATATTTACTGACCAGTTAATTAGTTAATTAGAAGCTCACCTCAGTCTCACTGATTTTGGGCTCCTTAGTATGCTCGGCACACAGCACCTTAAGTCTCTTGCAGTAGGAGCCTGTGGTCATGTTGAAATAGTCACAAAATATGGGCACTCCCTCTATTTTAGTCTTATAGTTGGAGGCAAACGAAGTTTGGCTTTCATACTGCGGAAAAAAAAAACAATCAACCCTTGGACAAAAATTATGGCAAATTCATTTCGTACTTGAAGGCCGTTGAATAGTAAACTACCTTATTGTAACAGCGCTCCATATGTTTGATACAAGTCCTGGTTGAGATTTCATGACCACATGTGATACAATAGATGATGGCGTCGTCCTCATCCTCTTCTGCCAAGTTGGGGTCCACTGTTAACTGCGTTACGAGCTCAATGTGGGCGTCAAGAAGAAGGCGTCGACGGTCCAACACGGCGATTGCTTCCCTCGCCTGTGCCTGCATACGGCGCACATTCTCCAGCTCCCTTTTATTATTCTCCTCGGCCACAGATGGGGACAGACTCCATTCTTGGATTCGAGTCGGCAACACCTGAGATTATTACGCAAAGAAAGATTGCATTAAATGTAATCATAATAGCTGGAGCTAAAAGATGAGCCGTTGGTTTTTGTACCCGATAAATTCGCTCTGTGGCTAAACGGATTCCACAACCCGCAGAGCAGTATTTGGAACCAGGAAGGGCTTCTTCGACGCAGTCCAGTCCATAACATTGTCCAGCCACGGGCACTTCATCTTCGGACTCGGATTCTGAGGTCTCAGGCCGTTGCTCTTTTCGTTTGTCTTTGGTACGGCGTCCTCCTCCCCGCCCTCTCCCTGTCTTCTGAAAAAATTACAAGCACACATCGCATACCATAACCTACTTTTGACTATGCAGGGATCCCAATGATTTAAAAATAAATTCATTTGCTTCAGAATTACATAGGCTTTATAGACACGGAATCAGTTTAAAAAAATCAGAGTCTAATCTGTTAAACTCTACAGACACAATTAGAAATATGTATTAGTAGGGCCTGCTTCGTAAACTGCAACGGGCCCAGAATTTTCCGCCCGTATCGTGTAGCAATAGCTACAGACTGAAATCGATTGAATCGTAATCGCTGGGAGGAGGGTAAAAAGTTTTTCTAGGACTACCTTGGGCTTAGGGGCCTTGTGTGGAAGTTTCGGGCAACGAGGTTTCTTAGCGGAGGTGTTGACCCGTGGGACCCAGTTGTCCTCCTCTTCAGACAAATTCACGGGCCGAAGTACTGCCGCGTCCGAGTTGTTGTGGTACTCCGAGTCGTCCCCGCTGGAGTCCCCTTTCTGGACAACAACAACAAGTCAAAACACGAGAATTACAACTTAGTTCACTTCCACCAGTCTTCGAGCATTCCGAAACACAGAAATAAGGAGTTCAAGTCTACTGAACAAATAATTAAACACAGCTCTGGTTTATTCCTACATGTAATGTGCTCAAGTTATGGCAACTAAATAGTTTTTGGCCACCGCCACCACACACCACACCACGGACGGACCTTGCTTTTGCAAAGAATGTGAACTTTGAACCAACACCTGTTTGCTACATTGCTCCACACGCGACGAAACTTGGATTTTGCATGCTATCATTGATTGTACAGCAGCACACAGTGTCCACTAATCATCTTGGTTCTCTAAAGGGCAGTTTCCCAAGTCTATGAATTACACAACAAGGGACAACGACATGTTAGTTGCACAAACTTACAGCTAAAGTGGGAGCTTCAGGATGTGTTATTCGTTGTTATGAAGGACTGCATGCAATGCTTAAGGCGCATCACATGATGTAAGATTAATGAGAATTTCGCAACAACAACAACAACAACAACATCAAAAAAACAAACAAAAAACAGATGAGCCAAATAAAAGAAAGTTAGCTACTGGTATCCATGTGCAGTTGGGGTGCACAGAGAGAGTGATGGAATCCCGTCTGAATCCAGTGGTCAACAACTCTTCAAAGTGAACAATAATGTTCGTGTGCCTTGTGCACGTGTAAGTAAGTAATAAATAAATGAATTAGCAATTAATATACTAATAAATTATGGAAGCCAAATAAAAATGGATTCAGCCAGACAGGCAACAGTGAACGCAAAAGAAGAACACAGGAACTCATAAGGTTTACATATATACAAAGGCCAATGGTACAGGTTTATTACTTGGTAACTAACTTAGAGACTAACTCAAAATGTAACTAACATAACAGTTGCTGAATAGATATAGACGAGATCCATGTTCCAGACTTGTGAGATGCATTACAAACGCAGACAAACAAACACTTTTATAGTCTAGCTTAACTTACAGTGACCGTTAATTTAGATGTGACAACTCTACAAAAGGGGACAGTCTCCACCCTAGCACAAATGCTGTGCCCAAGTTTCTAGTCTACTCTACTCAAAAACTCAAATATCCACCTGGTTCAATAGCTGACAACAAGACAAGATGCACCCCATCTCATTATTATCATTATTATTATGATCATTACAACGGTGGATGGGAACTTATGCGTAATGCGAGGGGGTGCATCTTTTGATGGTCCGTGGTGCAGTTGTCAAAGCTCAAAAGCTCGATCATTTAACCATGGCTTCCACCCAGTAGAGAATATAGTCCATGACACTGTCCACATCTTGCTCCACCGAGCGAATCGGGACAGAATTACAACTAAGGTCCACTGGGTAAAGAACCTGAAGGCGATCTTCACCCCCCAATGGAGCCAAAGAAAAGGGCTCCGTGGGATAAACATATTTTTTATTCGACCTCTTAGAGACCGTCACTTTTTTGGGCTCCTTGGCCTGCTCTTTCTTAGAATTGGGCTGAGAGCAACAGGGAAGTGAGCATGTTGCTTTAGCATGAGCTTTAGTTTGTCGGCTGGACCGACGCAAAGTTGTCATGCTACACATAGCTGTAACCACCTTAGTCGTGGAGCTGCAGATTCGTTTTCGGCACATGTTCTTAGCTCGACTGGAAGAAGAACGACCCGTTTTTTTGCAGCTACCGCAACGGCCGCAATCGTCAATCCGGGTGCAAGGGCCGCAGTGTCCACATCCCTCAGATCTGCCCTCTAAATAGAGTCAATACAAAAATACAATGATCATCAGATAATTAATACAAAGTCTCATACATATGCAGCTTAAAGCGTCAAAGCAAATGCAAATGCAAATATGGGTCCAAAATACTGACATGGCCCATTTTCAGTGCCTTCAAATCTGAAGACCAACACAAATTGTTGTCCTCTCGACTGTTAATGAAAATGAACGATAAGAACGATGTGAAAAGAGAGACAAGTTGGATGTTTCTACCCGGTATGCAGTACACGAGTTTTTGGTGAATGCTCAATTGCTTACTAGAAGTGGATGGAGTAGCATCACTCTTCTTGGGTTTGGAGCTCTTCTTATCTCCCTTGGTTTGACTATGGGATCCAACTGCTCGTGGTTTTTTGTACACAATAACTAATTTGTCGTTTTCTTGAATACAAGCCGCACAGTAGTAGGAGCGAATATTTTTAGACTCAGCTTTAGTAACGTTAACACAGTCCCCATGGAACCATTCTTCGCAGTTATCACAGCAACTATCCACACAGATGGAAAAAATTCATGTAGTTGGTTAGTGACAGTGAGTTAATTATTGGGAAATGCAACATTCCGTAGTCAACTTTTAGTCAACTTTTAGTCAACTATATAGACAGCTTGTGTTAGTAGACTTACATCATGAACCTAGTTGAATCTGTTGATCGGCAGATACAGTAGATGTCCTGTGTTTTGAACAGACCTGTAATCTTTGATTTACGCATAGGCAAATCAAATTGCTTCGCAATCTCCGTCTGCAAAGTAAATAAAAATAAACATTTACACTGCATAGTCATGACCGAATCAGTAGGCTATACTATTGTAGGGAAAAAAAGTACAAATCTTACCCGCACTTTTGATTGGGACATTTTGTTGGACAAATCATCCAAGGGCTACAAAAATTAGAGAAAAAGAAAAGTTATTGACCATTGGCCTCGATCATGTGTGTGTACAGTGTACGTACAGTGTATCAGTGCATGCAGGATTTAAGGAAAAACCTTAATTCCGCCTCAGTCTCAGCACCCTAGCTTACTAGCTCTATGTAAGCCAAATACATTCTACAAATCTACACAAAATATATGAACTTGAAAAGCAACATTTTGGGGCCATTTTATTCATGTGAATGCAAAGGATGAAGATTTTTGAATTTTATCATATTTGGTCACTGGTAGCCTAGCACAAACTGCAGTCAGTTGCTAATAATCTGGAAGACTGGAAGCCTTGAAATGTTTGCATTTGAAAGACTATATAGATAGAGGGTGTCCCAGTTTTGCTCACAATGTTCAACTATTCGAGTTGATCCAATGATACACACCATATAGGGAGTGAGTGGGAAACATGTGAAAGTAACTGGATGGATAGGAGGCCAACTCTACCTTTTTGATTGTGAGTGACCTTAATGAGTGGATTGCGTGGGACCGGAAACTAAATACATATAATACCTGCATGGCTGGAATGAGAGTGGAGAGTTGTGCATGGAGTGTATGGGCATAGAATTCCAGTTAGTTTCCATTCCCAGTACTGACTGACTGAGCTGACTGATTCGTGGTGAGTAGCATACAAGAAAGAAAGCAGTGGGGAAAAACGTGAGAATGAGTATGAGGTGGGATGATTGGGACGCAAGCGGGGCAGTGCGGTGGCTTGGTCATTAGGGTCATCTGAGCCACTCAATTGGGTCAACAACATTGACAGGTGGTCCGTTGGGGCTCAAAACTCAGTCCTAGCTCAGTCCACCAACAGCCAACAACTCCTCAAATCTCAAGTCAATTTCTAGGCAATTTCAAGGTAAGCACAGACAAATCCAAAACCAAAACAAAAGACAGAGGGCCGTATTGTCACCTCAAGTGTACTTTGCACTTTGCAGCCAACAATCCTCGATCACCCTAATAAGTTGACACAAACGGCAAAAGCGCAAATCCCCGCAAGTATTCTACTAACTGTGAGAATTAACCAAGTTCTTGGGTTCTTTGTCAACCAACTAAAACTGCTAGCACTACTTATAGATAACAGATTATTACAAGTAACTAACACAAATAGGTAGGTAGGTATTATCAATGCTATTATCAATCAATCAATTAAATTTTTGCTATTATCAATCAATCCATTTTGAATGCAGGACTTGACACTTGAAGATTTGACTACTGGAGCCTAGCAGCCAAGGCTCTAACCCAGAGGGACAGTGGCGGACAGAAGCAGTCATCACAACGCAAGGATGGGTGGCGGTCGTCGTGAGCACCATCGACACAGCATGACAATGGGTCGTCGCAGTGTAGCCGATAATTATGGACATGAACCTCCTGGACCTTCAGGCATGGGCAGTGGATCACCTCAGTTGTCCCGAAAGAATCGCATCCCTCCTGCCTACCCGGTCACCATGGCAAGTCCACGCAAATTAAACACTCGTGTTCACTTTCCCAAATGCCGTTAGTTGGTTAGTAACAATTAATTGGGTTGTTGTTTTGCGCAGTTGGTGGATCTGCAAGTGTACATGGTGCCACGGGACAAGTGGGTCCTCTCCAGACGGCTCTACCGACACAACATTGTCGAGGAAGGCATATCCCTGGGCTTTCTCAGGTCCGCTTACAAATCCATCCTAATTATACCTACTTACTACTAACTCACTCACATCCGTACAGGAACAAACGTATATGTATGCTTTTATGAATGCACGGGCAAAAAAAAGTGAACAAAGCAAAGAAAGACCTTGTTTTCCTGTTCAAGGTCCATTCTAGTGTCCATTATACTATAACTAACTCGGATCATGAATGGAACGAATTGATTGAATTGCTGTCATGTCAACTATAGTCAACTCCCTCACACTCTCAAATTGGTTTGATTGGTTGATTTAAATTGGCACACTTACAATGGACCGGTGAACATTGTTTGTGCCCATTAAGCTCAAAATGTAGCTCCGAAAGTTCCCCCTAAAAGCTATATTAAGAATCCAAAATACTGTAGCTTCACGAAAATATTGTAGCTACGTTGAGGTGCTTCCAGTTGAGGTGGATCGAGTTCGTTTGACGTTGAGTCAGTTGAGATGGAGGCGTTCCATGCAAACTGAAATTCCGATCCCTAATCGAAAATCCATTTTGAATAATCTTTATAGAAATTAACAAGTAAACATTTTCAAATTGAGACCACCTCCTTTCAATTTATTTCTTCTGTTTTCTATGCCAAACTTGACTATGTGTTCATGCTGCGAAGGTGCTTGGGAGCATTCAGAGAGAGAGCTAATATTTTGGATTCATAATCCGGAGTTTACGCTCCATTTTTCTGAGAAGGCTAATTTGGCCGCAAACGAACCTCAACTGTTCATTGTTAGTTTGCATTAGTTCCCAAAAAGCACAGCATGCACTTTTTGGACCGTTTCTTCGTCAGTCACCTAGGATAGCCATAGCCTATATAGCCAGCTAGTAGGCCATTGCAGTAACTAATAACTAATGAGCCAACTTGTACGGATTATTATTTTTATTGCAGAGTTCTTCCTCAACTGAGTATTCACAACTTGCGAAGGGAACTGCAACTGCAACTTGGGCCTGACATTTTGCCCAGAGATTACATTTTCGTCAGAGCTGTCGGCAACATTTTTATACAGGTACAAAGTCAATATGATTCTCAAGCTAATTGGCTAGAGACATCATTACTCGAAGTTAGTGATTCAGTTCAGCAAGTTAGTTAGTTCGAAAAATCAGCAGAGGTCTGATAAAATAACTAACTGCCGAGAACACAAGGACGGAATAAGGTCAACAGGCCAACTCCAGTGGAAATCACAGTCTGCATGTTGCCAGTCAGTTCAATAAATTCGATAGAAACAAACAGCAAAATATGTTTGTTGGCGGCTGACAATGGATCACCATCAAATAGATCAAAATAATCAATACTTAATTCTTATTGTACAGCATTATTTCCTTTGTTTTGTCCCACTGACTTCCCCATTAGTCTTTCGGAGTACACAAAGGATTGGTGGACATATTGTGGACCACCCAGCAAACAAACTATAGCTGACTCACTAACTGGTCATAGGCAGGGCTATAATGAGTTTCCTAACTAGAGTTAACAATACTAATACTAACTATAGCCTTCGCTTGACTGATTCCCATGGTTTGCAGCTTAAGCCGAAACAGGAGATTGAGTTGAAGGTGAAAAACTTCATCCCGCCGTTCTCAGCGGAACCCGAGATTTACTTGCTGGAAGTTTTGCCCAGTGAGGAGCCCTCCATGCTTCTGTCCCTGTCCCCTCTCTCACCCCTACCCCATCATCATCCGTTCCCCCCCAGGGAGGAGACACCCCCTCATATTTGCCATGACTTTTGCCATCACTCCCGTGCCCAGAAACGTACGTCCCAATTTTTCAAACTCTCTATAGTCAATTAGCTTTAGTATCTAGGGCGCTACAATACAACACACGCAATATGCTTAAGATGGCTTAAGATGGGGGATAGAGTAATATAACCAAGGCGTTCCAGATCCATACACTTCATAGGGCGTGATTGTATGTGGGGCATAATTTTGAGCATTTCTTGACCACTATACTTACTAACTATTGCATATAGTAGGGAATGCATGAATTATTAGGCAATTGGCCTAGATTGAATGAGAAAGAGTGAGTGAGTGAATGAGAGAAAGTACTTTTCTCAATTCTCTTCTCAGTCGGTTACAACACAAATATGTGTGGAGCCGACAAGGCCTTGTGAAAGTCGAATTCTTTCTACAGCTACAGCTACAGCTACCTGAGTCAGTAATTAGAAGGAGAACATTACATGATACATTTGTGTGCATGTGTTGTGCACAGAGCACGTAACCCAACCAAGTAGAGCAACACAGATTTCTAGTCCAGATATACATTTCTCACTCACAAGTGCAACTCAAGACGCAAAATATCGGTGATTCCCCCACTTGGTCAGTTTGTGTCCAGTATTGAACAGAGTAACTCCAGATCTGCTCGTCAATTCTCACTAGAAACTAACTAACCAAGTGGAGGATGAACATTACAATAATTCTTCCCCCAGTGCCAATAGTGACCAATGGAGGAAGGACCAGTGACTGGACATTTGGGGACAGTCCTAAACCCACAAGTCCATTTCCCCCGGTAATTGCCCTCAGTCCCAGTCCCAGTCCAGGACCGGTGGATAATTTTGAGGATGATGAATGGGCAGAACTGAGGCGACAATATGAGCAGGCCTCAAGTGCCACAAAGCACAAAGTCCTCAGCCGATCCCAAACTAAGGATTATGGGGAACATGTACATCAAAATAGCCGACGTGATAGCCAACCCACATTTATGAATGACAATACAATCGAGTCGAAATCAAAATCTACAACTCCTAGGGAACACAGTGTAGAATCCCAAGACTTAAGAGAATCAAAAACTGACCATCACACATTATCCCAACATGGACCTGAGGGTGGATCCGCAGAGTTCGCCAATTCTTGTGGATCCCAAATCAAAAAAAGAGATGGACAGTCAACTTCAGCCCAAGAAGAATCCCGAAGAGACGTCGTCGACGAAGACCGGATCCCTGAAGGACCCCAACAAGTTCCTCATATCACGAGAGAGTCGCCCACATCTCAAGAAGAATTCGATTCGGACGCCACCACAATCAAAGTAGACAAGGAGACCACAAAAGAGGAAATTTCCCATCAGGAGTTCATGACAGACTGCATGGAGAAGATTGTCCAAGACACAAAAAAACTATCGGGCCGTAAAAACACGGAGACGGATTCGAGCAAAAAAAAACAACTCCAGCCCAAAATCAAGATAATTCCTCAGCGACTAAACAAAACGACTCTGGCAAGACAAGCTTTGGCGCGTGAGAAGCGACGTGTTTATGTGGAAGAGCGCATTCAAAAGTATGTGAGCGAAGGGGTTCCAAAGAAGGGGGAGAAAATAGAAGGCGTTCTCCCCGAAGGTGTTCACATTTCCCAAAACAAATGGAGAGCTGAAAACAACATTCGCAGTAGACGGAAGCGAGAGTCTACAGTTCCTGGTGGTAACACTTGTTCGCCGTCCCAGCAATCCACTTGGGGAGAAGCATACTGCACATGCATGCCCGCAGCGAGCACACAGACACATACTAGCAATGGATATTTCTATTCGTTTCGCGTGCGTACCACCGGACCGGTTCAAATGGAGGATAAATGTGTACAGACGGGTGAGGCGCGCAATGTTATGTTGCCGTCCTTGAGCGCTGCGCCCAAAAATGGGCGCGACAGGTCATTTGCACAGTCTAGTGGTCAATCTGTTGCTTTGCCTCCTTTGTTCCTTCATAAGTGAAGTACTACTACGGTCAGCGAGCATTTTACATGTCGCGAGCGCGCATACAAATAATATCAAGGTTTTACAAGCTATTATTTTTTAACGATTCCGTGAAAAACTAAAACTGTAGACACAAAATAAGGTCTTTCGTAATAATATTGACGCAGTACGTGGACCCCTTTCATTGAAACTAACTAATCATACTTGGGTATGTGCAGGGGATGAGTTGTTGCGAGAAATAACGGACATGGTGGGTCTTCGTCATGAAGCAGAAGTGAAGCGCGCCGAACTACTACAGAGAGTCACGGATCTTCAAGCGGCGCTCAAAGAAAAACAGGAGAAGGCCGTCAGGGTAAGTCAAATAGCCGAGTTCAAATCGCCCTCTCATAAATTTAATCTAGGATTAAGCTTCGCCTGTGGTGCTGTGTGTGTCTAGAAATGTATGCGCAAAAAAATACTCCCGGTGGTGACAAAGCAAAAATGCTGAAGGTCAGCCCAAGGTCTCCTCGGTTTAGTTCTGAAGAAAGTAATGAAAGAGGTGTGTATCGCCTTCGGATCAAAAGGTAAAACCTGGTTGGTTGCATGCCGACCATGCAAGACCGATTGAGGGAACGAATATGACTACATTAACTACTATGGCTGGCCTTAAGCACTATTCATATTGAATGGAATTTAATGGCTCTCTCGTCAGCACACCATACACACAGCAACAATAATTTATAATAATTGCTATTGCTCTGCATTCAAAAATCCTTCGTGATCATCATCCAATGTTGTTGTGTTCACCTTTGACCCCCCTCCATCCCTTAACGGACCTCCTCTAACTAACTAACGAATTAACTGTTCATTTGCAGAGGAATGATTATTGGCACAAGATGTACATTGAAGAATGCGGGTCCACCCGACCACTAGAGTCCAGCTGTGCGGCCGTGCGATCCGAATTGAATACCGTCATGCGTCGACTTCTCGCTCACTTGGAGGGACGAGATTTGCCACTCCGGCTACGGGATGGTCCCTCCAAAAAGGTAACCCAAACACTAGCCAATAGCAAATCGAGTACATGGACAACACTGACTATAAAAAATAAAATGCAACGTTTTCCGTGTGCAGGCGAATTATAAGATCATGGCAGCGAGACTCCAACATGAGATCAAAGAGTTGCAGCAGAAGGTTAAAGCAGCCAAGTTGCGTTTGGATTCCGAGATGAGTGTGAGTGGAAAAGTTGATGTTTACTTTTAAAAAGAATTGTCTAACAATAAGGAAGGCATGATTGACGTTTGTTTGCAGTTGAAGGAGCAAGGGGAGCGGGAAGTCCGGGAGTTGCGAAATGATTTGGCCCACAAGAAGATGCTCATGTCTTTGGCCCGCTCTCAAGCTGGGGCTCTACCGACGGTCCACTCAAGATCATATGATTCTCTCAACTTGCTATATTAATTCACATTCACTCATATCATTAGCAAGTCTTCCCTACTTATGCTGGTTGGTTCCAAGGTTAAAACCTGAACCACTCACTAACTGTCAATAGTCCAGTCACTCACTAAATGAGTTTGTATCGATCGATCGATTTCCGACCACGACCAGCTTATCATTATAGTCAAGTTTAGAGTCAACTGAAACACAGCTTTAAATCTTTTCAAAATGGGAATTACATGAATACGATTCTGTCCTGTATTGGGAGTTTAATGTTTGAAAACCAAAGAGAAAGATTTCAAGCTGTCATGGTGATCAATTCATTAGCTAAAGTTTGGGAGTGGATGAAGCCAACTGCCTCCTATGCTGCTTCCTTGAGTAAAATCTATGGTGCTGCCTCCGATGCTAAATTTGTAAGCTGCCTCCGATGCTAAATTTGTATGCTGCCTCCGATGCTAAATTTGTATGCTGCCGCCGATGCTAAATTTGTATGCTGCCTCCAATGTTGTATCTTTACATGTGCTATGCAGCCTATCCTTCGTGCTGGTATACTTCATGTATCCCCGGTTCTAAGGCAGCATAGAGGCTAGAGGTTTCGAGGGCCAGGATACAAATTTAGCTTTGGTGGCAGCGGCAGCATAGAGGTTTCGAGGGCCAGGATACAAATTTAGCTTTGGTGGCAGCGGCAGCATCCGAGGAACACTGTAGGAGGCAGTACCACCAGGGAATACGTCGTAGAACATGTTATACGGGAAGCACACAAAATATGCATAGCAATGTCTGTGACGTTGGGTATAGCAGCTGTGCAGAAAAGTGCAGAAGACACACTCATTGGTGCAGAGCTGGTGCAGAAGATGCTCTGATTGGTCCATTT
>Ga0210040_10002840_pt1 | contig 24018 bp, 12 predicted proteins | sample CryGeyCG12114_NA_FD_185462 | JGI IMG/M metagenome (GOLD analysis project Ga0210040, IMG submission 185462) | Groundwater microbial communities from aquifer - Crystal Geyser CG19_WC_8/21/14_NA (SPAdes) (version 2) | ecosystem: Environmental > Aquatic > Deep subsurface > Groundwater | place: USA... | reverse complement strand
TCCACTCATCCCAGTCGTTCCCGTTGTTTCGAAGCTCATATCCGCTCTCCTCTCGACGAGGAAGCTTCAACTGGCCAGACTCACCCAACTCATAGAACACGTGCGGCTCATACAGTGCCTTGTTGAACCACATATGCACCTACCACATGGGCACAATAACTTGCTGCCCAAAGCCGGCGCTGTAGTACGGTACCATATCGCCGTCGTGGAAGTGAATTTCCAGCCCGCCGCCAAAGATGTTACGTTCGAGTGCGAAACCGAGATCGAGGGTTTGTTTGTCGGTCTTATCGAACCCCGGCTCGCCCGTCCTGATGCCATCCGGCGTCATTGCCAAATCGCCGCCGACCCGACACTTCCATACCACGTGTGCCAGCTCGTGGAGAATAGTGATGGCGATGCACAATTGCACGACTTCCAGAGCTCTGCCATCCAGTACATCGAGCATACGCAAGTAGTTTTCGTTCAGAACTATGCGCGGGTTATCAAAGGGATTGATGGAAGCATAGCCGTAGGTGCAGTAGTCGTTGAAGCTTTGTACGTTGCTGAAAGCCAAGCCGTGCGCGTGACAGTGCCCGTCGGGTATCTCGCAGGAGTGGAAGCCGAACCGAAGGCCGTATCTGTGTGATAAGTTCAATAAAAGCTGGTGAACAGCATTGGGTGCGCTTTCCTGGAATGTGCAATCAGTCTCTGGATACCATGTTCGCTGTTTGGTATGGAGCTGCACTTACTTCACAGGAGTCGCCGCAGCTGAGGTAAAACATCCCGTCGACCATGACGCTGTCTCCGCTCAATATGTGGCAGAAGGTAGATACAACTTGCCATTGTTCGAGGAGCAGCGAAACGATCTGCAAAGCTGGAAGAAGTGCTCGGAATTGCTTGGAGGTGAGACTTGGATCCCATTTCTCCTAGATGAACATGTCGTGGATGTCGTTGGGAAGTGGCTCGCCGCCTTTTCCTATCTTGCGTGCGAGCTGCGGACGGTACCGCGTGGGGACAGTGATTGTGTTGAGCTCCGTGTCTTGAGCACATCGTTTCAATGCCTGTGTTTTCATCGTAGTCAACTAAGAAGTGAGTGTAAAAGAATATTTTGAGATGGTTGAGGAAGATAAGGAATTAGAGTGTAAGATAAACTTCGTGATGCAAGGCGGATATAATCATTGTGGAAAGCACCACCACTAGAAAAACGTGGCCGGAGGAAGTGAGCTCTATGAAAGATTCGGCCACGACCAAGTTCGGACGAGCCATGTGTCGAGGAGAATAAAGCTGCGGTGGTAGGGCATGTTCGGCAAACCATGCTATCTAGTACTCGGCAGCATCCTAGGCGAGAATCAGAGGATTGAAACAGCGCATCAATCAACCCCTCTTTTTTCTTATACAGTATCTGTAAGTGATTAGCATGCTGCATGTACATGGATAGACGTATGTTACAGGAACAACGATTCCCTGGAGTAGATCTCCTTATCAGGATCGTCATCCACCTCGCTAATATCGAACATCTTGCGAGCCACCTTCATGAATTGCAGGTCCGCTCTTCTCCTCTTCTTGAAACAGAAGTAGCATACGGTGTTGTCGCCGATCAAGTCTTTTAGTGTCTGTTGCAGCAGAGGAAAGGCAGGCTCGAAGTACACGCAGTCGGCGGCAAGAATGATGTCTGGGTGCGCTGGTAGTTGCGATGGGGTCGCCTCTCCCCAGTCGTATATTGACGCAGCGACACGCGAGGCGAGATTGTTCAAGGCGATGTTTCTCTTCATGAGGTTGAACATCGGTTCTTGGTCGGTAATGTGCAACATGGTGTCGGTCTTACAGCCTAGCGTTACTGCGAGACTTCAATGATTTTAGACAGTGAAACAGAAGGGAGCCGTAGAGCGTACCTACCCAACTAGTCCGCCTCCTGCACCTAGCTCGACACTGCCTCATATTAGTGCTGAATGGAAGACCCTGCGTCCACAATATGCGTACATGTCTTTCCCCAACAAATCGCTTTTATGCTTTCTGATCATATACTTGCTCAATACCATGCCTGCCGGCCATAGCTGCCCGCCGCACCCATTCTTGAGGTCTTCATGCAGCTTGAGTGGGGGCGAAAGCAGACCGTCGAAATCGATCTCGGAGGCACCAGCTGGCTTGATCGGTGCGGGCGGGATGAGTTCTTGACTCACTCCAAACACGTCGTTCTCTTCGCTGTCAGACATGGCGAGGATGATGTCAGTGGTGGTCGAGGTTGCAAAGGTACCGCGCGCCGATTTGTGAGTTCATCGTGGCTCGTTATGGCTAGTGCGGGCGTGAGGGGTAAGTATAGCCGAGTCAGGAAGGCGTGTAGCATCTTTTCAGGCGTTGAGTGGCAGGTGAGGTCCTTGATCATCTTTTCCCCTCAATGGCATTTCCATGATAATGAGGAAGACTATTCGAGTAAAGGCGACATGGTGGTGTGTCGGCTAAGGCACTGCCCGCGCTCCGGCCTGTCATCAAGCTTGGAGACACCTCCTTATCTTATCTACGCCACCCTCTGCTCGACAAGCCTACCCATCCCCTGCAATTGAGATGCACATCGCGCGCCTCAAGCCTGGGCATGCTCAGATGAGGAGCAGAGTCCCGGCTGCAGGACGCGATCAGCCGAGATGGCTTGCTCGTACCTGCGCGACATTGTTCTTACATCTCAGCTCTTTCCTCCAACCTCTTCGCACGTTTTGATACTATACTTCTTCTCTGGCATACTACGTACTGTCACCCGGGCATTATGGTCCTTCCAACTGATGTCCTCAAGGCCTGGGAGGCTTGTGATCGCACAGACACGCTCTTCGTGCTCGTGTGTTCTGTCTTCTGTACGTCAACTACTCATTGCGTTGAGCAATCACTCTTCCGTTCCTCCTAATGTTCTGCAGGCTGGGGTATCATACCTGCAGTAGGCATCGCCTACTCTGGCTATACCACGCGATCCAACTCTTTGGCAGCCATTATGCCAGCCATATTGGCTGTCATTGTCTGCTCGATTCAGTGGTTCTTGATCGGCTACACTCTGACTTATGGAGAAGGCGGTGCCATCTTTGGCGACTTCAAATATGCTTTCCATAAGGATGTGCTAGCAGAGCCCGTCGGCACTATTCCTGCGATTCTCTTCAGCTTCTTCCAGCTGGTGTTCCAAGCCACAGTCTGTGCAATCGCCGTCGGAGGTGCGTGTGAACGAGGTCGAATACTTCCACTCATTCCTTTCATCTTCGTAAGTGAATCAGAAGAGGTTCTTCAATTGGTCGTTGACAACAGCAGCTGTGGTCAACCTTCATCTACAACCCTCTAGCTCACATGGTATGGGGTGGCGGCTTCTTGATGGACCTTGGCGTTGTCGACTTCGCCGGCGGAACACCAGTCCATATCAATTCTGGCGCTACAGCAACCGCAATGTCTGTCTACTTGTCATATCCGCTCTTCCGATCACGCAAGTCGTCGACTCGAACGCCGTCCCATCTAGTCGTCCACAGGCCCGTGAACTCACTATGCCAATTACTCGCTATGATTAGCATCTGGGGTTCATGGCTTGCCTTTGATGCCGGTACGACATTGGCCTTCAACTTCAAGTCCGTCATGGCCCTCTGTGTCACCAATCTCTGTGCTGCCAGTGGTGCTTTGACCTGGATGATATACACCTACATGGAGGTCGGACGCTGGAGCCTTGATTCCTGCTTCATGGGCGCCATTTCGGGACTCATTATGATCACACCGTCAGCTGGTTTCATCGATATGCCTACAGCGTTCTTCTTCGGCATACTGGGTGCTTTGTTCTGCCGTCAAGCACTTAGGATCAAGTTCAGTGAGTTTGCAAGGCGCTGGCGATGGGTCGATCATGGCGACACATTTGCGACACACTGTCTTGGTGGCATACTAGCCACAATCGCCACGGGTTGCTTCGCGCGGAAAGAGGTTGCCGGATATGACGGTGTGACTGAGATCGCTGGAGGCGTGTTCTTCGACGGGAATATACGTCAGCTGGGTAAACAGGTCGTGGAAGCATCTGTCGGCTTTTGCTGGTCGTTCACTGGTAGCTACGCGATCTACGCACTCATCGATTGCGTACCTGGTTTGGAAGTCTTGGCGGAGGATAAGTGAGTCGCCCTTAGTGACCTCTTACAAGCTGGCTTACACATGACAGGGACATCATTGCGGGCTTGGATGCAAGCCAAATGGACGAAGAGACCCTCTGGACGGAGACACAGAAGTACTGTCCGTATGCAGACCGCGAAGGTGAATTGCACCTTGACTAAGCAAAGGAGCCTGGCCTTTTTGGGACGCCGAGAAGAGCTAGTCAAGCGTAGTTCGTTTGATGAATAATAACAATGCGTCACACGACAACAGAGCGAACCAAGGAGACTCAGACAATAATGAAGATTGCACCAGCGCAGATCTTCATTCACTTCTGCATCCTACAATGTACAATGGAAGGTGGACATGAACGTGAGGTGAGGTGGCATCTGTTATTGCTCACTTCACCTTGCGAGCAACTTCACCTGGAGTTTGCTAGCCAAGGCAAACATCTTGGCCAGGGACCTCCATATAAGGTATCCTTACAATCAGTCCGACAGCGCACTCTCAGCTCACAACAACAACATGGCTGCACCGTCGAGGAGTTCGCCGCCGCGAATCAGGTACGTGTCACTGTCGCATTCACACCCTTGTCGCTAACAGGCTGCAGTACCATGGCACGAGAGAACAACATGGTCAACATTGAGATCAATCACGCGACATACAGAGTCCACGAAGCGCTACTTGTTCACCACTCCGACTACTTCCGGAAAGCACTACAACAGTACTGGAAGGAGGGCGAAGAGCGAAAGGTAGTCATGAACGACCTCGAACCAGAGGCGTTTGACGTCTTCATTGATTGGCTGTATACCCAGAAGCTACCTCAAAAACTCGAAGATTGGCTTCCACGTGATACGGACGAGGACGCATGTTCCTACGACTGCCGACTTGACTTACTTCACCTTCAAGTCTACGTGATCGCAGATCGCCTTGGAACGCCAGAGCTTCTTCACGCCATCAACAATGCCATCGTGGACGAGGGTATCACGGGTGTACCGTACTACAAGTCCATCATATACGCCTTCGACAATATACCTTCCGGACGCTGGATCTTGAAGTGGCTAGTAGACAGTTATTGCGCGAACTCGGAAGAAGCAGACGACGCAGCTTTTCAGGGTGGAGATACACTCCACTCACAGCTCCCTCACGACTTCCTGCTTCAAGCCATGCGGCGCTACCGACAAAAGTGCGAAGATCGAGAGTGGGACGAAGATCTCGTCGCGTGCGATTACCATGAGCATGCTTCTGAGGAGGAGAGAAAGGAATGCAAGAAGAAGGCGGAAGAGGAATGAGATCAGGTACAGGGTAGCTACGGCGGACGGATCGAACGGGACGGGCGGACGAGTACGTGGAGGAGAACTTTGGGATATGCGTCTACGTGTCGCAATATCTAATTCTATGCGAGAAGCTTTCGGTGGCGCACTTCTACCTCGTCCTTTACTAAGAAGGACTCAATGGCGAACGTTCCGACATGAATAAGCATCATTTGAAGCTAGAAAACAATAGGAGAGAAAAATTGAAGTGGCATTGCCCAGTGCACAATGGGCGCATTGCACTCGTTTCAAAACCATGCGCTACGCTTCGCTATGAGAATGCAGGAATGACAAAACAAATAACCAACGCCGTGAGATGCCGAAGATTATAAACAAGTACTTTTCCAGAACCGGTAAATGCATTTTCTCAAGGCCAAGACTAGAACATCAAGGCCACAATTACTCCAACGAGTAACACTAGGTAAGTAGCCGAAGGCCGGCTCACCATGACCGCGAGCGATTGTGCATCTGTCCCACAGCACGGTCGGTTGTACGTTACGCCGTTTGCTTGCGCGGCGACTTCGAAGACGCTTCCGGGAGCAGATCCGCGGTTGTAGAAGTCTACAAGAAGCCAGTTCGGAGGACGATCCCATTGTTCTATTTTGGCTGTTAGCATTGAACAACAAACCCTGATCACCTATGCGATTCAGAAGCGAGTGCAAGATCATGCGATCCGGGGAGGCACGGAAAAGAGCTAGAGGACTTACGAGCACACTGAGTCGTCATCAACCCCAGACTTCCATTCCCAGTCACGCTGTTAGTCTGGTTCAGGACCGCAGTATTCGGCACCAAGATACTCGCGCCCATAAACGCAATCTCAGCGTTCAGGTTGTGATTCGCGATATACATCATGCTCTTCGCTTGTTCGTCGCTGATACCCTCTGGTCGTCCAATCGTACACGGAAAATCGACGTTTGTCGGCGAAAAAGGCGTTTCCCAGATATTGTAGAACTCCCACAGCATGTAAGGAACGTTTGTGGTATCTTGGTTGTAGTCGATAAAGGTGACCACGCGCTTCTGGTTAAGAATCATTTGCCCCAAGACTGGCCAGTCGTCTACAGTCATGGCAGTTTTGGGTGGCTGGTAGATATAGTTGATCAATCCGGAGGATCTGATCGGGGCGTCGAATTGAACGGCTGTGACGAGCGTGTCGCCATTGGAGTCTTTGTCGCGCCAGTTATAGTTTCCGAAGAGGATGGTGACCACGTCGAAGGGATGGGTTTCGACCCAGGCAGTAACCTCACGGAGGTAGTCCTCCACCGTGCCTTCATTGAGAAGATCGCAGGAGGTATGGCAGTAGTACAACGTGCCATTGGCATAGTGGGCCTGTCCTTGCAGCATGCGGATGCCATCGTTGAGTTGCTGTGTTACCGAGTACTCTTGGTTACGTGCCGCATTGTTCTCACGTGTGAAGGGAGAGTTATGTGCGCAAACTTCGGTTATGTTGGAATACTTCCGGCTGCAGAACTCGACATAGTTGTTGCAAGGCTGGGTATTTGATGGTCGTGCTGGTGCGGATCGCGTGCTTGTTGAGGCTACAGTCCTGCTCACGCCACCAATGTTTGTAACAGGATTTTCTGAAGAAGCGGCAATAGATGTTGATATCGTGGCATTTGAGGATCTCGAGCTGCCGGATGGCGATGGTCGTAATGTTGTTGCTATTGTGCTTCCTTGGAAGACTGATGGAAGTGTGATGCCAGGGAGGTAGTCGCTAGCACTCCTTGGAGTGCCACTCAATGTAACAAAGTTGCTGATACTTCGTAAAGATCCGCTCAAAGTGGCTACTTGAGGTGATTGTGTGGGTGATATCGAGCTGCTTTGGGCTGTGGTGAGACCCGCGACCCCTAGTAGAGGTATGATATTGCTTTTCATGGTCGTTGTAAGCTTTGTATTGATTCCTAAGACGGGAACGGATGGGCAATCCCGTTACAGGTCGCTCGTAGGGTGTTGCTTTTGGTGTAGCTTGGATATATGGTAAGACCTGTTACTTGGAGCCTTTGAAAGCGGTGGTTGATCGAAAGTACCGAAGGGTTTCATAAAAGATAGCAAGGCGCAAGCGCGCACGTTAATCCACACTAGAAAACGAATAATAATAGCGACAAGAAACCGATCGTTAGGCTTGAGTTGCGGCAGCGAAGCTTTTCATGGTCTAAACAACTTGGGGTTCCTCATTTAGCCGGGTGATATGACGTCAAGCCTCGAACTCCACCTGCCAACGATCGCTAGTACGCGACGGCCTCGACTAGCGTTCCTAGACAACGCAAGTGAGAGATCTGGAAGGTCTTGTGTAGTTGGTTCATTTCATCGGAAGAGAGCGGATACGACGTGTATCCGTTCCCGGTGTAACTCGAGCTTACGGTGCTCGAAGTGTGTAAAAGAGGTACATCCAATTCATCCCGACATCCGGCTTTATACGTACAGTCCTACTGCCTCGACAAGTCCTCTCCCATCATACGATTCAAGATGAGAAAAACTCCTCGAACTTGCTCTTGCCCTCCAGAGCTTTGACCTCGCGCTTCAGGACATCGATCCTGTAGTTCTTGAACGCCTTCTCGATCCTCTCCCTGCTTGCTGGGTCCTTCGTGATCGTTCTCGACGCGCTCGCCGTACCTGTGAGCAAACCTATCTCGCCGCCTAGAAAGGTTCCACCGATGGAGAACAGGATGAAAGTGGCGGCATCACCCCATCGCGATGGTGAAAGTTTTGCTGTGATGTCTGGAATGGGCTCTACAGGTCCAACATCAGAACGCGAACTCGATGTCAATTAGGTGAAATTTGACCGTACCAGCTCGACCATCTGCGAATCTCACTTCTACAGGCTTCTCCATGGCTCTGAATGCGTTGAAGTATGCCAGACGCATTGCGCGCAACCTGAAAGCGAAGTATACTCCGAGACCTAGGCCTGCGAGCGATGCAAGTCCTGCGTGAGTCGAAACTTTGCCTCCGGCGCTTTTCAACAGGTCACGATCTGCCTGACTGAGACTACATCGCATCAGCTTGCGCACGATTTAGTAATGCTGCGGGTTTCGCTACTCATGTTGCAGGTGTTCCTCGGCCAGCTGCCTCAGGTCTGTGCTCCTGTTGGAACGGAATGCGGCTAATGACTCGGCCATCGTTTCGAGGTTGCAATTGTAGATTGGGATAGGCGGGCGCGTTCTCGAATGTTTGTTGATAGATTGTTGATCGTGGTCGAAAATGCTGTGCCCGAAGCTCGAGAGAGTTGCAACTATGACATCACTCGAACGCAAGCGCGAAAGGGCGGAAGCCGCCGGGCCAGCTACATGCAACGTTCTTTCACATCGCAACCGTAATATGCCATACATAACGATATTTTACAAATCATGGTTTTCGCTCTTCCTTACAGACCTGGACTATCTCTATTCAGTGACTCTGTCCAGCTCGAACGGTAGACCGCGCAATGAGAATGATTCAAACTTCCTGGCACACAAGTCTTTCAGACTTTCAAGAATACTTTCATGGCTTCTGTTCCAGTGAACTTGTAACACTTCTGGGATCTCAATCTCAATATGCAAGAGCTTTAGACCTTGCATTTGTGACAGATTTTTCCAAACTGCAACCTAGATCTTTGTCCAATAATGCGGTTTGCGGGAATTGAGGCGAGGCGGCACGCCTGTACAAGTCCATCGAAACTCGATCTTTGTTATCTAGTGCATGCGGCGTAGGAGTATGAGTTTGGGGAGATGCGCTATGTATAGGTAGTCAAAGTCGAATGTAGGTAGTGTGGTGTAGTAGAAGTGCACGTAATAGAGATGCTTAGTAGGTAGGTTATAAGGAGAGCTTATAAGATAAGAAAGAACTACTAATTATACTTACTATTAATATACTTAGATCTTATTCTACTAATTATAATTTAAAGCTTAATTTTTTTCTTAAGTATAATATAATATAATATTTTTAGTAACTTAACTAAAGAGAAATTAATAGTCTATTAGCTATATAAAAGATAAGATATATAAGTAATAGTAAGTAGTACTAAGCTAAGTATAATATTTAAAGTACTTTTAGCTACTTAGTTTAAGAGTAAAAAATAAGAATAAAAGTAAGCTTTTAGTAATAAGCTTATATAAAATAAAAGCTTTATCTTTATATATACTTAACTCTAAGAGCCTTTAGTAATTAATTTATAGCTTAGTTAGTAAAAGAAGGCCTTATATAAGTATAGTAAAATAATATAAAAATATAGTTTAACTTTAAAAAATTATTAAGTAAATATACTAAAGTAGCTATTACTATTAATTAGCTTAATTATACTATAAAGAGTATATAAAAGCTATAAAAAGACTATAGTAGCTTATATTTAGTATTATTCTAAATAAGTAAGTAAACTAAAAGCTTATATTAAACTACCTAATCTAGTATTAGTTAATATACTCTTTTACTAAAGTAGTAGTATTACTAAAGTAGTAATTAGAGTATATAATAAAAGAAGAACTTTACTTAATAAAAAGTAAAAGATACTACTACTATAAAGATATAAAGTAGTCTTAAATAAAGAGCTATTAAATTATTTATTTATTCTTAGATACTTTAAAAAAGTATTACTAATTAATACTTATTTTAAGCTTTAAGACTTTAAAAGACTATTAATAATAATAACTTAAAGTAAGTTTACTATTTAAAGTAAATAAAATATTAACTACTAAAATACTATTAAACTCTTCTTATAAAAGCTATATTAGAAGATATATAAAGAGGCTTAAGCTTACTAATACTAATATACTTAAGTTTAATAAGCTTAATATTATAGATTTTTTAGAAGAGTATAACTTTAAAGCTAATTAAGTATTTTAAAGTAATAAGACTTATAAGCTATAGCTCTCTTACTTTTATACTTAAAAGTATAAAATATTTATTTAAAAGCTTCTAAGCTATATAAATAAGAAAGTAGTATAGAAAAAGTACTAGTAAAAGCTTTATAACTTATATACTAGCTAAGATAAGAATAAAAAGTATAGTACTTAAGTATTCTTTAAGAACTATATAAGAAAAGTATAAAAGTAGTAGCTTATAGTTAAGATTACTAAGTACTACTAGAACTTTATAATATACTTTATAGCTATAAAGCTTTAAAGCTAAGTTATTAGTATAAAAAAAGAGTATTTCTTCTCTTATAAGCTAGTAAAAGAAGATATAAAGAAAGTAATATATTTTATACTAAAAAGTAATTAGCTATTATAGTTCCTAGTAGGTACGCGGCTGCTAAGGCTACTAGCGTAGGGCTAGTAGCTAGTACCTACTAGCGCTTTAGTAAAGAGCCTTACTTCTATAGGCACCTTATATAAGAGCTCTCTAGTTTAGTATCTTATTATATTAATTAACTTACTTATTTAGCTTACTAAATAATCTTTTATATTATACTAAACTCTTTTTTTAATAAGCTGCTTATAGGACACTTTTAAGATTATATTTATTAAGAAATCGCAGGTGCGATTTAGTTAGTAACTAGTAATAATCGTTAACTAACTTAATAATCTCCTATACTCTACGACTAAAGTAACGTTATATACTAAGTATTTAGCCTACTAATCTAGAAGAAGAAGTAATATAAGCCTAGTACTAGGCTAGAATAAGTAGTAGTGTAGAACTTAGTAGTAACGCTATAACTAGTAGTTTAACTAGAGCTATAGCGTACGTAGTATAGATAAAGACTATAGCTAAGGTAGTAGTAAAGGTAGCTTAAGAGCTAGCTTTATAGACTACTATAGGTAGTATATAAGATAATAAGGAGAACTTAAGTAACTTTAAAAATAACTTAGACCTCTCTAAGTAGAATAAGGCTAGTATTTACGTATAACTAGGCCTCTTTAGTAAGAAAGTTATATTTAAAGAGGATAGTAATAAGGAGAAGAGTAAAGATAAAGTAATAGAAGAGTAACGCTATAATTCCTATTATAAGTTACTCTATAGGGCAGTAGAATAATATAGCTATATAGAACTTTTCTTAGAGTATAATAATAATACTAACTAGGTTATACTTTACTTCTATAATATCTACCTAGATAGTTAGAAAGAGATTATAGCTAATATGCGTACTACTAAGGACTTTAAGAACACTATAAACGATAATAACCTTAAGGTGCCTAATATATTACTAAGATATATAGTTAATATTATATTATAGTATATAGACGTTACTAGTAAGGTAGAGAAACTATAGTAAGAGGCTATAGATTATAAGGCTAGGTTCTAAGAGTAAGCCTAAGCACTTTAGGTTACTATAATAAAAGAGATTATAGAAGGTATTACTAAAGGCACTAAGGAACTACAGCTGTAACTAAACTATTAAAAGGTAGCTAAGGATAACTATATATTAAAACTATTAGTTATAGAAGATAAGATTAACAGCTTCTAATAGAATAATATTTGCCTTACTAACTAGCTATTAGCCTTTATAGTAAAGAAAGTCTATATTAAGTAGAATAATAGTACTTATAATAGTAATAGTAATAGTTATAGAGGTAGTAGCCTATCTCTACGTAGTAGAAGGGAAAGCCTTTACGCCTTATATAGTAGTAGATTTAGTATACCTAGAGGCTTTAGCGTACTACTAGTATAGTAGGCTATAGCCTAGTAGATAGGAGGATTATTTATTAGTAAGAACCTTAACGCTATAAATAGTAAGCTTAAAGATATTAAGATCTTTTATAGTAATACTAATAAGAGTAATTATAAGTTCTAGCGCTACTCTACTAAGAACTTCTTAAAGAAGATAAATATTTATACTTTAGTTAGTAACTAGTTAGACTATATTATTAATAAGCTTTAAGGGCCTACTAGCTAGAAGGTTAAGTATTACTCTAACTCTAAGAGCTATAACGTATATATTAACGTAGATAAAGTATTCGCTAACTTAGACTGCGTATATAATACTATTAATATATTTAGTAATGCTACTATATGTCTATATATTAGTAAGAGATAGTAGGACTTACTTTACTAGTATAATAATAAAGAGCTAGATAACTAGGTAGGCTGCTTTATATTAGCTATTACTTTTATTAATATAAGTAACTATAAAATAGTTTAGTATACTATACGCTTTATAAAGTAGGGCCTTAACGCTAGTTAAGGCTACTATATAGGTAATACCTAGGAATAGTTTATATATAACTACCGCGATTAGACTTAACTCTAACGCCTTACTATAAGTAATAATAATATAAATAACTTAAATAATAGCTTATAAGGTAGCTATAGTAGTAACTCTACTTATAGTAGTTAAGGAAGAAGTAGAGGCTATAGCAGCTAGAGAGGTAGTAGTAGTAGTAATCTAGTCTACTTATAACGTATAAACGTATAGATTATAGCTCTTATAATAGTAGGTAAGTGCTTTAAGTATAGTAGTATAATAAATAAAGGTAACGTAAAATACTGTAATATAGATAATAACGCGCCTTATAAGATAGCTAACTTAGTTTCTACTAGCTATATCTTATACTTTAAGTATACTTTTAAGAATAACGCAGCTATAGTTATAGATAATAATAATTCTAAGGATTTAGGAAACTAGGCGTCCCTATTAAAAGACGCTGCTAGGGATATAAGATAAAGAAATAAGATTATAGTATAAAACTAGTACTAGAGCTACCTTTACTTAGCAATAATACCTTATATATTTATTTATAATACTTAGAGGACTAGATACCTAAGGTATATAAAGAGGGGTACTCTAGTGTTAGGCTTACAGCTAATACTATAATTAAAAGTAAGGACTTAGTCTATAGCTAATAGTTTATATTTAAGTGCGCTATTACTATACTTTTAGGTACTTCTATTAATATAGAAAGTTTAACTAACTTTAGCACTACTAGTAACTATGTATCTTAATCTTTTACGTAATAGTATAAATTACGTACTTTCCCTTTATAGAAGCTACTCTAATTACAACTTAGTAATAGCTTTATTATAAATAAGGCTATTATAAAGGGTATCTTTATACTAGTATATTATAGCGACTACTTTAGTAAAGAGATATTCTATGAAGTAGATATAAAGGGCTATAACCTTATTTTTAGGATCCTATAGCTTAAAGATTATAACCCTAATATTAATTAGCGCGAATAAATAATATACTTTAATAATAAATACTACTTTACTAACTACTTAATAAGAAGTAAGTTAGTTATTATCTACAGCTCGTAGTATAAAAAGAGCTATAAGAAATAACTAGAAGTAAACTTAGTATATACTCTAATAGATATCTAACTCGTTAATAGTAAGACTACTACTATAATAGCTACCTAAGTAGATTATATAATAATATAGCTTTATTAGCACTACTTTAAAGAGCTCCTTAAGGAGGAGAATAGTAATAACTCTCTCTTTAATAATAATACGTAGCGCGTATTTACTTTACTATTTATAGTTAATATAGTAGCTCTCTCTAATAAGGATATTACTAAGTTTTATAATAAGCTTAACGCCTTATATAAGATGCGAAAGGAAATTTTAGTAGATCTACCTAAATAGCTGTAGGACCTAGCTAAGTACTTTAACTTTAACCTTAGCTATAACTTACCTCTACTGCGACCTAAGGTAGATTATAGTATTAATATTATCTCTAGGTTAGCTTATCTTACTACTTATATATTTAGCGTTAGCTGTAATAAGAGTAAGGCTATTAAAGCCTATATAGACGACGCTATTACTTAAGGTAAGGTTTATAATAGTAAGTTATAATATACCTTACTAGTGCTTATTATCTAGAAGCTAGGAGGTAGACTTTAAATTTACGTTAACTATAAGGCTTTAAACGTAGTTACTATTAAGAACTATAACGCACTACTAATAATTAAGGAAACGCTAGCGTAGCTATCTAAGGTTAGGTATTACTTTATTATTAACGTAATTACTACCTTTAACTATATTTATATTAAGGAAGAAGATAAGTATAAAATAGCTTTTCTTACTTACTATAGCTTATTTAAATATATTATTATACTATTTAGGCTATGTAATACCCTAAGAACCTTTTAAGCCTATATTAATAATATTTTAAGAGAGTATCTTAATAAGTTTTACTTAGCCTATCTAGACGACGTCTTTATCTATAGTGCTACGCTAGAAGAGTATAAGGATTATATATATAAGGTAGTTATATAGCTAGGTAAGGCTAGTCTCTTTTTAGATATTAATAAGTGTAAGTTTATAGTTAAGAAGGTTAAGTACCTTAGGCTTATCTTTACTACTAAAGGAATTAAGATAGATCCTACGAAGGTCTAAACTATCTTAGACTAGTAGCTACCTACGATATTAAAGAAGCTATAAGCGTTCTTAGGATTTATAAACTTTTACTACTACTTTATCGTTATATACTTATTTATCGCGCGCTTACTAATAGATCTAACCTAAGACTCTAATATTAAGCGTAACTTCTTATTACAGCCTAGCTTACTAGTATATTATACTTTTAAGAAGCTTAAGAAGGTATTTATAGTAGCTTTAGTGCTAGCTTACTTTAACCTAGACCTAGAGATCTAAGTAGAAACTAACGCTTTAGATACTGTTATAGCTATAGTACTATTATAAGTTTAGCTTAATAGTATTTTAAAGCTAGTAGTCTTTATCTCTTAGAAGATAATACTAGCTAAGTGTAATTACGCTATCTATAATAAGGAACTTATAGCTATTATTAAAGTATTTAAGGAATAGCAGCCTAAGCTTATAAGTATAGCTAACTCTATTAAGGTCTTCTTAGATTACGTAATACTGTAAATCTTTATATCTAATAAGCAGCTTAACTACTAATAGGCGTAGTAAGTAGAGTTCTTCTTAGAGTTTAACTTTAAGATTACTTATAGACTAGGTCGCCTAAGTATAAAGCCTAATGCTTTTACTTACTACCTAAGTAATATACCTATAAGTAATAATAACTATATTCTATACTAAGTATAGATAATCCTTAGCTCTAACTACCTTAATAACTACGTATAGTAAATGCTATTACGAATATACTATAAAGATAGCGCTTATTATGCTATATACCTCGCCCTAATACTTTTTAATAACTATAAAGTAGTACTACTAACCTTAGCGTCTATAGTATACTTAATAAGTAAGGAAGTTTCTAAAGTAAGTATACTAGTAGATAATACTTCTTTAAGTAGCGTAGTAGAAGGAGAGTTAATAGAAAACTCTTTTTACACTAGCTTAGCTGTAGTAGTATAGGTACTACTATAGAACGTAAATCTAGAACTACTATAGGTAATATAGAAGGCTTATACTACTAATAGTGTTATATAGACTATTATATAAGTAAAAGAAGAGGGCGTATAGCGCCTACTTTACGATCTTATTATTAAGCAGTACCTTAAGATAAAGATTAAGGATATTTAAGTTAAGAATAGTTTTATCTATTTTTATAATAGGCTTATAGTACCTTTTAATAATAATATTTAAACTAAGATTATCTACTAGTTTTATAATAGCTTAACAGTAAGCTATAGAGGTTAATAATTAACCTACTATCTTATTAGCTAGTACTACTTCTAGCCTTTTATAATAGACTTAATTACTATATATATATACACTTATAAAATATATTATAAAGCAAAGCTATATAAGGATAAGAAGTAAGGCCTACTATACTTATTACCTATACCTTAGTAGTTCTAGATAGATATATTAATTAACTTTATTATACTATTACCTAAGTATACGCGCTTTAGATAAGACTATAAGTATATTATAGTTACTATTTACTACCTAAGTAAGAAGTAGAAGTTTATACTATTAGCTTTACTAGAGGCTAAGGACATTATATGCGTATTTATCTAGTATATCTAGCGCGAAGAGAGTTTCTCTATCTCTATAGTCTCTAACTAAAGAGTGTAATTTACTTTATACTTCTAGTAAGAGCTCTACTTACGACTTAGAGTTATACTTAAGCTCTTAATAGTATTTTACTCTAAGACTAATAGATAAATAGAAATTATTAATACTATACTTAAGTGCTACCTTCGTATATATATAAACTTTACTTAAGATAACTAGGTTAACTAGCTACCTATTACAAAACTAGCTATTAATAGTAAAGAAAACGTATCTATAAGCGTCGCACTATTTATAGTTATAAAAGGCTATCTACTATAACTTAGTATTAAGCCTAATATACTAGTTACCTCTATATTATATAATAAGAAAGTTATAAGAGAAGATATAAGGTAGATAGCTTAACGCATAGACGTAGTTATTAAGTATATATAATATAATATTATATAGGCTTAGTCTAGAATAGAGTACTTTACTAATAAAGCTTATAACTTAGTACTAGAATACTATGTTAATAATAAAGTCTACCTTAACGTACGTAATATCTTAACTATATAACCTAATAAAAGCCTTAGTATAAAGAACTTAGGCCTCTATAGAGTTAAAGTAGTTCTAGATAAGTATATAGTAGTACTAGAGCTGCTAGATTATTATAAGAACGTCTATCTAGTATTCTACCTATAGCTGCTATACTTAAACACTAACTAGTTAGCTTTATTACTTATAGAAGGTATTATTATAGAAGAGCGTCTAGATAGAGATTACAACTACTACATTAATAAAATTATAGCTTACTATATTAATAAACGCTTAAAAGATCCCTTTATAGAAGATAAAGGCCTTTAGTAGTATAAAATTAAGTATATAAATTCGCTAGACTAGAACGTAGCTCTACTTTAGTAGCTATACACTAACTTCTAAGGCGTAGAAGAGGTAGTTAATAACTTTTATAGGCGCTATATTTATAATAAAGCTATACTGCTGCTATATAAGCTATACTAAGACTTTACTTTCTACCTTAATACTATTACTCTATATACTCTTACTAGTAACGCTTCTAATACTAACGCTAGTAAAAGGATACTAGAAGGTTATACTGCTTAGCTAGCTAATTTATTAGAAAAAGCTATATTACAGCTTAGGCTAAAGAAAGGACCTCTACTAGCGCCTTCGCAGATAGATAATACTTTATAAAGTAAGTATACTACTAATAATATTAATAACTTATAAGCTCTATATATAGAATAGTTATAACTATAGTTACGTATACACCTAAGTAAGGATAAAAGAATTCTTATATAGAGAGGATATAGACAAAATAAGCACTAGGCTTAAGTAGGGAGATAGCTAATTTTAGGTTACTAGTACTCTTATTTTTAGAAGGGGGGGGTAATATTATAGTTCTTAGTAGATACGTAGCTACTAAGGCTACTAGCGTAAAGCTAGTAGCTAGTGCCTACTAGCGCCTTAGTAAGGAGCTTTACCTCTATAGGTACCTTATATAAAGGCTCTCTAGTTTAGTATCTTATTATATTAATTAACTTACTTATTTAGCTTACTAAACAATCCCTTATATTAGCTACGCTTTAATAATATAGTAACTTTTAAAATTAAGAAAATATATAACTTTATTTAAGAGTACTAAAAGTAAGAAGAGAGCCTAAATACTTTTAATACTAATTTTAGTATAGTAAGTAAAATACTAGCTTAAAAAGATATAGTAGTTCTAAAAAAGCTACTACTAGTTTTTATACTAGTAGTATTAATAACTATATTAAAGATAATTAAGTCTAGTATAATATAATTACTAGTTTTTTAGAAGCTAATTATTATAAAAGTAAATCTAGTAGTTACTAATTTAATTTAGAGGATAGATAGCTTAATACTTATAGTAAAGTAGTTTAACTATTTTACTACTAGTAATATAGTACTTTATTAAATACTTTTAAGTACTAAAAACTATATAGAAGTATATAAGTATCTAGTACTAAAGCTATAGAAGCCTTAAGCTCTAGTACTTCTTAAGTATAATAATAAGAGCTTTTAGTCTATCTACTTACTTATAATAAACTTATAAGTAAAAGTAGTAATAGTAAAAAGCTAAGAGTAGTTAAAACTAAAGTATAAATATTATAGTAAAGAAAAGTATATAATTACTAGCTACTCTAATTTTACTTTACTAAAAGAGAATTACTAGTTCTATACTTATTAAAAATAAGCCTTAAGAAGATAAAGCTAAGCTAGATACTATTTTAAGCTTTATTTAAATAATAAATAAAGTATATTCTTTAGAAGAAGCTTTATACTAAAAGTATTTAATAGTAAAGTACTATAGTAGATCTTAAAGTTACTTAAAGAAAAGTTCTAAGTTTCTAATAAGTAGTTAAAGAAGTCTATTAAAGTAGTTTTCTTAAGCTAGTTTAGAATAGATAAAAAGCTTATTAAAGTTACTTAGCTTTTAGCTTTTAGAGAGAGCTTTAATATTAAAGTAGATAAAAAAAGAAAAGCTTTAGTATAGTAAATAATAGTATTATAAGTAGCTATAATATTTCTTAAGAGTATATTACTAGCTAGTAAAGTATATAATATAAAGCTAGGCTCTTTTATAGTAAAGACCTATAATAAAAGTATTTAAAAGCTAGTAATAAAGAAGTATTAAAAAGATACTTACCTAAATAGAAAGAAACTAGTAGTACTAAAGATAAAGAGTAGTAGTCTTTATAAGTAGATTTTTTTATTAATTAAAGTTAAAGATAAAGAAGAACTACTATAGTATTAGCTTATTATTAAGATACTTAATATATCTATAGAGAATATATAAGTAGATTTAACTTAAGAGCTTATTAGAGTATTAATACTACTTATAAGAGACTTTTATAGTACTATAGTAAGTACTAAGTACTACTTACTTTTAGTATTAAAGATACTAAAAAAAGTATAAGTAATTACTATTTCTATACTAGAAGATTTAGTAACTTTAGCTTAAAATATATTACTAATAATCTTTATATAAGTAATACTAAATTAAGAAGTAAAAAGTATTTAGTAAGTAGACTTATTAGCTATATTAGAAGTAGTAGTAGTAATAGTAAAAGCTCTTAAAAATACTTATAAACTTAGTATAAAGTTTTATAACTTAATAAGAGGCTTTAGAAAAACTATAATTATAAAAGAAGCTAAAGAGTTACTAAGAAAAAGCTTTTAGTAGATATTTAAATAGAGCTTATAACTAGTATTTAGTAAGATCTTTATAATAGGCTTTAGAGAAGAGTATAGTAAAGTAATTACTAAAGATATTTTAAAATAGTTTTACTTAAAGCTTAGTTATAGCTAGTATAAGTTACTAAAGTAAGTAAAAGAAGCTAATAAAGTATAAGACTTCTAGAACTATAAAGTAAATAATAAAGAGAATAAGTATACTAAAGAGTAATTAGTAGTTTTAATAGCTCTTTACTTATAAGTAAAGGCTTAGTACTAATAGTACTTAATTAAAAGCTAGCTACTAACTTACTAAGTTTTTTTTTATAGAAGTATAGGCTAAGCGCTTATTAATACTAGCTTATAGTTAAATATAATAAAGCTTTCTATAGTAAAAGCTCTTAATATATATATTACTAAGCTAGATTAGTTAGGCTTTCTAATTAAATTTTAGTATAGTATAATTACTATTAATAAAAGTATAGATCTTTTTATAAATACTATATACTAAGTACTTATTATAGTAGAAAGTATTTTAATTTTTACTTATTTTAAAATTATATATAAGCTACGTAAGGTAATCTTACTTAGTATACTATAGTACTTAGTATCTAGACTTTAAATTAAGTTTAATACCTTTAGAAAAGTAATATACTTTATTAAATCTTTAAATAAGTAGTAAGAAGTTTTATTTATAAGCTATAATTTAGTACTTATAGTAAATATAATTACTATTAAAGAAGAAAAAAAAGAAGAATAAATATACTTACTAAAGAAGTATATTTATTAAAAAAGAACTTAAGACTACTAAGTTAAGAGCTTTTACTAAAGTCTTAGTTTATAGATATACTTAAGTATTAAAATCTTTTTAAGCTTAAAGAAGAAGAAAAGCTAAGTAAAATAGAAGATATTTAAAAGTTTTTTAAAAAGATATTATACTAGCTAGTAAAGTAGTAAGTATAGTAATAAGTATTAAGAGAAGTAAATACTTTATATAAGAAAGTAAATAATAAAGTAAGACTTATAGATATACTATAAAAAGATATACTAATAGAACTAGGCTAAAAAGACTAGAAAAAGAAAGTAATAGCTTATTAAGCTAAAAAAAGTATTACTAAGAAAGCTAAATTTTAGGCTTTTTAATTATATCTTTAAAAAGAGAATAGTAGACTTTCTAAAAAGCACTTACTTTATACTAGCTAGACTAGAAAAGATAAATATAGAAGAGAACTTATTTCTAAATAAGCTATAATTACTTTAAGAGCTAATATTTTAGTAAGAAGATATACTAGTCTAGAACTTTATAAATATATTAACTATTTATAAAGATATATAACTACTATATAAAATTTAAACTATACTTTATAAAGCCTAGTAAGTTAAGAGCTTCTAGTACTTTAAGAAGCTAGAGCTAATTATTATTAATATAATTAAGACTTAGCTTAATTAAAGAATACTTAAATACTATAATAAGTAGTATAGGAACTTATATTTCTTTATTCTTAAGATTAAGAATTTTATAAAAGTAAGTAACTTTTAGCTTATTAATAATACCTAGCGCTATAATACTATTACTAAAAGAGATATATATATTTTTTTCTTAGCTAATAAGTTTTTAGAAAGATTTACTAGTAAAGTAGTATACTTATACTATAACTTATTCTTAAAGTATAATTAGATCTAATTATATATAGTAAGTAAGAATATAACTACTATCTAAATACTAATTAGTCTTATAAAGTAATATACCTTTCTTTAAAGAGCTACTAATTTAGTAACTATATTTATTTAAACTATTATAAAAATCTTTAAAGACTATTTTCTTAAAGTAGTACTTTTTATTAATAATATTAGAGTAGTAAGCCTAAAGTTAAAGTATAAAGATAAAGAAGTTACTAAAAAAGTATAAAAGTATATCTTTAAGTATACTTAGTAAGTAGATAAAGTACTTACTAATCTTACTTAAGTAGAAGCTATAGTATCTATAAAAAAGTCTTAGTAAAAAGTATTAAAAATAGTAGTTATAAGCTATAAAGTAGACTAGTAAAGCTAGTACTTTAGTAAAAATAAAGTTTTAAAGATCTTTAATTAGCTAGAGTATAAGACTATAAAAGAAGTCTAATAATTTATTAGTATTACTATATACTACTAGTAATAGATCTTTTACTTCTTACTAAAGGCTAAGCTACTCTTTAAGCTTCTTTAAAAGAATATAGACTAAATTTAAAGAGAAAAGTAGTAAAAAGCTATAAAGCTTATTAAAGCTATAGTAATCTAGCTATTAGTACTAGTATTTATTAACTATAATAGTAGTATAATCTTCTTTAGTATAGATACTTCTTATATAAGTAGAGGCGTATATTTTAAGTAGATTAGAGCTAATAGCTATTATTATTTAATTTATTTTAATAGTACTCTATAGTTAGAAGCTAAGAGTAAGTAGTACTTAATAAAGCTTAAGTATAAAGCGCTAGTATAGGCGCTTAAAGCCTTCTAATTATACTTATATAGCTATTACTTTATAGTAAAGACTAATACTAAAGTACTTATTACTTAGCTTAACTAATCTTTTTTAGACTTTCTTAGCTTAGTAATAAACTAATAGCTTATAACTATTTTTTAGTAAGACTTTAATATTATCTATATATTAAGTAAGAAGAATATTATCTCTAATACTCTTTTAAGATATTTATAGCTTAAGAGCTAGACGTACTTTACTAAAGATAAAAATAACTTTAAGCTATTTATTAATAGTATTTTAGCTAAGTATAAAGAAGTATATATAGTTCTAAATATAGAAGAGGAAGATAGCTAATATTTTATTAATAAATATAGTAAAGAAGCTAAGAAAATAGCTATATTTCTAGAGATACTAGAGAAACTAACTTACTTTTAAGGCGTAGAGCTAAGAGCTTAAACTAAGAGATTAGCTAGATTTTTTATAAAAAAGTAATACTTATTTAAGAAAGCTACTAAATTTATACTAGCTTAAAGAGTTATTAATAAGCTTAATATATAAGTAGCTCTTATTTAAGAAATATATAAATAGCTAGAGTATAAGAGAATTTAGACTACTTTTAGTATAATTAGCTAGTAGTATTAGTAAGAAGGTATATATTAATAAGTAGTAAAGTAGCTTAGTCTTTATAATATCTATTAAATAATAAGAAGTAAAAAGAAAAAAGCTAAGCTTAATATAACTTTCTTTTAAGCTTCTATAAAGATAAGACCTAATATATTTTATATAACGTTATAATGCTTAGCGTAGTAATTACTACTATATATAAAAGCGTACTTTTCTTAATTATAGCCTAAGGCCTTAACTTTAATAATAATAACTCTTAATAATAACGCGTCTACTTCTAGTAACCTAATATTTAGTATACTACTATAGTTAATCTAGTTTCTATCTTAAGTAACTAATAAGTAGTCTTACGCGCTATTATTTAATATATAGTTACTTCTCTACTTTCTATTCTATAATCCTTCTTTATTATAAACTTCTACTTTACTATAAGACGTTTACTTATTATCTTCTTACTCTAAACTATCTACCTTACTACTTACTATCTAGTACTATTATATATAGTCTTACTTAGCGTAATATACTAGTAGTATCTAGTAATTAGTATAGCTAAGCTTAATAAAGACCTCGCTCTAAAGCGTTTTTATTAAAGTTAAGCTACTTAGCTATTAGCGTAGCTAGAGCGCTTAATAATACGCTAATAAAATTATTAAAGTATATAATTTAATACTTAATAAACGCCTTATTAAGTAAGTACGTAATAATATTACTATATATAAGAATAAGTATTACGCCTATCTAGTAAAGCCTAGCTTATTAGATTATACTATCTATATATTAAAGCTCTAATACTCTCTTATTATAGAAAATCTTACACTACTACTCTAAATTACTTATAACTATAAATATATAGTTAATAGATTAGTTCTAGTAGATACTATTTATAGTATTATTAAGTTTACTAAAGATCGCGCGCTAGACTAGTATATTAGTAATATTCTAGTTTCTAATAGCTTCTATAAGTATATTAGTATTTATATTTAGAGGTATTATTAAGATAAAAAGGAAGATTCTTTAAGTAGTACTTTACGTAAATTTATACTACTTAAGTAACTTTATACTTTACTATAGCTTTACTACTACTACTATAGTTTACTCTACTCTACTAACTCTAAAGTAGTATTATAGCTACTAATAAGTAGCTTACTTATAACTAAAGTTTAGAGCCTACTACTCTTACTCTTAGTAAATATAACTTAAACGTATACTTACTTATAAATAACTATTACCTTATATAGGAGATTAATAACCTATACTATCTTAGATTAGATATATACATCTAGCTAGCGCCTATTAGTATAACTCTAGAAGTACTTACGTCCTATTATAAAAGTTATTATTAAAGAAGTAATAGCTTTATATACTATTAAGATTATAAAGTATACTAAGCTTATAACTATTATATTTTATATAGCTTATAACGCTAATTATATTACCTTTACTATATTAATACTATAAATAAAGTATAAGGATATTATACTTATACTATAACTTCTATACTAGCTACTCTACTATATTATATAGCTTTACCTTATGCTACTATATTTATATACAAAA